>ULMJ01011570.1_pt1 | contig 19655 bp, 23 predicted proteins | sample 1951641 | NCBI WGS metagenome assembly ULMJ01 (sample SAMEA4835550, study PRJEB28245) | human gut metagenome | biome: gut microbiome; material: fecal sample | place: Denmark | collected 2008 | reverse complement strand
CCACTACAGTGGCTACTGCCTGGATGGAAAGGCCGCAGTAGCAGAGGTCGTGAATACCTTTGGACAGGAGCGGACCATGTACATCCTCGCCAATACCGTTCAGCAAGAGGACTGGGATGAACGGTTTTCCCACAGCAATAGAGATTGGGCAAAAACCATTCCCGTCCATAAGAATCTTGATGCCTGGGGTGAGGACCGGAACGTCTATCTTATCGTGAACAGCCATCCAGGGTTGACAGATTTGTTTGTGAGCGCTTTTCGCGAAGAATGCTGTCAGAAGCAAGAAAAAAGTGTCAAGCCCTCGGTACTGGATAAGCTGCAAAAACAGCCTGCAAGAAATTCGCCGAAAATTTCGGCGAATAAAAAAGAGACGGCTCGGTAACAGGTGGCTGACCACAATATTGTAAAAAACATTCGCATGACACAGGAGGAGCTGCAGGCAATCCAGAAGAAAATGGAGCTGTTCGGAACAACAAACTTTTCTGCCTTTGTCCGAAAAATGGCGATTGACGGATATGTGGTCAAGCTGGAACTGCCGGAGCTAAAGGAACTGGTCTCCTTGCTCCGGTATTCCAGCAACAACCTCAACCAGCTTACCAAACGCGTCCATGAAAGCGGAAGAATTTACGATGCCGACCTGGAGGACATTCAACTGAATCAGGAACGCCTGTGGAGTGCGACCCAGGAAATTCTGGATAAGCTGTCCAAGCTGTAATCCCCACCGCATCCTTGCGTGATCTTGGGTTTGTCCATATAATGAACGTGAAAAGGAGGTACGCCCTATGAAATGGATATTCAAATTACTGACCGCGCCAATCGTTCTGACCATCGACCTGTTCACACTCGTCTGCGTGGGGATTATCTCCTGCTCGGTAGTGCTGTTCCGAATCGCCAGCAGCATAATCGCACTTCTCGGAGTAATGGTCCTGGCTACATACTCCCCAAAGAACGGATTGACTCTTCTGACCATTGCGTTTCTCGTCAGCCCGATGGGCCTGCCTATGTTCGCGGTATGGATTCTCAGCGCACTTCAAGGCATCTCTCATTTTATCAAATCCATCTGATTCCTGCTCCGGTGTCGTTACGGCACCGGGGCTTTTCTTGTAAGGAGGGTAGCTTATGGCAACTACGCGGCTCATGCCGCTACACGTTGGCAAAGGGCGTACTGTCGGAACAGCAATTGCCGCTATCATCGATTATGTTGAAAATCCGGGAAAAACCGACAATGGGAGGCTGATTACCAGCTGGCAGTGTGACAGCCGGGTTGCCGACAGCGAATTTCTCTTTTCCAAACAGCAGTACATCCGAAATACCGGTAGGGTGCGAGGCGCGGATGATGTAATTGCCTACCACCTGCGCCAGTCCTTCCGTCCCGGCGAGATCACACCGGAGGAAGCCAATCGTCTGGGCTGCGAGCTGGCACGGCGATTCACAAAAGGCAATCATGCTTACATCGTCTGTACGCACATCGACAGGGCCCACGTCCATAATCACATCATTTGGAATTCCACCGCTCTGGATGAACAGCGCAAATTTCGGAATTTCTGGGGCAGCACCAGAGCTGTACGCCGCCTGAACGATACCATCTGCGTTGAGAACGGATATTCCATTGTGGCCGACCCCAAGGGCAAAGGCCAGACCTACGACAAATGGTTGGGCAACCAGAAGAAGCCCTCCCATCGGGAACGGATTTGCTATGCCATTGACGAAGCTTTGGCACAAAAGCCGAAGAGCTTCGAGGAGTTGCTGGAATTGCTGCGTCAATCCGGGTATCAGACCAAAGGCGGGAAAGTACCATCCTTGTTGGGAGCGGACCAGAAGCGTTTTATCCGCATGGACACCCTGGGTGAGAATTACACCCCGGATGCACTCCGGGCCATTATCTCCGGGGCCAAGAGCCATACTCCGAAAAAGAAGCGGATCATGGAAGTCCCCGCCAAACCCAGCGGCAGTCTGCTGATTGACATTCAGGCCAAGCTCCAGGAGGGCAAGGGAGCCGGTTATGCTCGGTGGGCAAAGAACTTTAATCTGAAGCAGCTGTCCCAAACGCTGATCTACCTGGAAGAAAATGGTCTGCTGGACCGTAGCACTCTGGAGAAAAAAACAGCAACCGCTACCTCTCAATATCGGGTGCTTTCCGCGGACATAAAAGCCAAAGAGCAGCGAATGGCAGAAATCAAGGTCATGCAGCAACACATCATCAACTACGCAAAGACCCGTGACATTTATGTGGCATACCGGAAGGCGGGCTATTCTAAAAAATTTCTATCTGAGCATGAATCCGAAATCATTCTGCACAAGGCGGCAAAGCAATTTTTTGACGAGCAGGGGCTAAAAAAACTGCCCACCGTCAAGAGCCTGCAAGCGGAGTATGCTCAGCTTTTGACCGAGAAAAAAGCCCTGTATGCGGATTATCAAAAGGCCAGAGAGGAGATGCGTTCGTTGCAAACTGCCAAGGCAAATGTAGACCGGATTTTGGGGGAGAATACGCTTATCGTGGAAAGAGAATCCGAAAAAGAAGGACGTTAAGCGTCCATAAGCGATTTGAAAAATCGCGTAGCCGCTGCATTTTTGCAGCGTTTCCTGGATACAGAATTGTATCCTGCGGGGATTGGGGCAGCGCCTCAACAAGCAGAAACCAGGCATTTCCGATAGGGGTGAAATGCCTGGTTTTGTGCCTTTGTATATACGAAGGCATTGCTTGCTATTATTAGTTTAACCCCCTTACAGTCTGAAAAATCAGTCTGTAAAGAGGCTCTTAAGCTACAATGAGAGTGTGATCGGTCTCTCGGAGCATTGCATGAGCTATTACGCTCGGCCGCGCAAACTGTTAGCCGACCCTCTCACTGTAGCGTTCGATCTAAGCAGGTTGAAACAACGGAATCTCCGTACATTCGTATAACTAAGCAAGCTGAATCGGTAATGAGTCAGGGCGGGAACCGATTAACAACGATAGGAGGAATGCAAATGAATTATATCCCCATTACAGCAGTCGGTATCGATGTTTCAAAGAGCAAAAGCACCGTGGCTATAAGGAGACCCGGTGGCGAAATTGTAAAGCTCCCATTTGATGTTCAGCACAACGTCGTTGAACTACAGCAGCTGATTTCAACGCTTCAGAGCATCGGTGGCGATATAAGAATTGTTATGGAGCATACGGGAATGTATTGGCGTCCGATTGCACTAACTCTGATGAATGCAGGCTTCTTCGTCAGTATTGTAAATGCCATGCTCATTCACGATTTTACCGACAATTCCATCCGCAAAGTTAAAACCGACCGTGCAGATGCGATGTAGATTGCAAATTACGCACTGACTTTCTGGACGGATCTCCGGCCCTACACGTCAGAGGATGAAACTAGGCAAATGCTCAAAATCCAAAGCAGGCACTATGATCGCACTTTGAATACATCAATCGCTTTGAGAAACGGTTTAATTTCATTACTTGACCAGAGTTTCCCTGGTGCGAATCACCTGTTTAACACTGAAATGAGAAACAGCGTGGGGCACTTGAAATGGATCGACTTTGCCAAACGGTTCTGGCATAAGGATTGCGTGGCAACCGTATCTCTGAAATCTTTTGCAGACACCTTCCAAAAATGGTGCAAAAGAACAGGATATCGATTCAGCTATGCAGACGCCGAACGGATTCACAGCATTGCCAGAAATGCGGTTGCCACGTTCCCTAAAAATGGTAGTACAAAAACCTTAATTACGCAAGCCATTGACAGCTTAAATTCTATCTATGATTCACTTCATATTCTTAGAGGAGATCTTTTACGGTTGGCATCTATGTTGCCTGAGTATGATGTCGTCATGGCCATGCAGGGAGCCGGACCAATTACTGGACCGCAGTTTGCGGTTACCATTAAACCTTACAAATACAGAATCCTGTCGATTTCTTCTAATGGGACAGAGATCTCATCTACTCCCATCGAAACTAGTCTATTAATCCATGTATCCTGACAGGCTAGCTCACCACATACTGATACTCTAATATTGTGCGAGTGAGCTACCTTAACAACATATTGTATAGCATTTATCAAGGCTATACACTCTTCATCTATATGGTCTTTGGCGTGTATATCCATACGATCTACAACATATAGTGTATGTAGTAAATCATTCGTTCCTATGGAAATAAAGTCGATTTCCCTTGAGATTTCATCTGTCAGAATTACAGCTGCAGGTGTTTCAATCATTGCTCCTACCTGAATATCCCTCACTTTATGCCCTTGATTGTGCAACTTTATTAAGACTTGTTGGATATACTTTTTGACCAATCTTATCTCCCGAACTTTTGTTATGAAAGGAACTAAGATTCGAAGATTATTATTATCATTTGCAATTAATATCGCTTCAATTTGATCTAGCAATAGAGGACCATTTTCAAGAAGAAATCTTATCCCTCTACACTCTTTTTTTTCAGAACTGTCGTCTTTCAGGAAAGGTAGAGCCTTCTCGTCCCCCAGGTCAAACAAGCGTATATTAACATATAGTTTTGGATTAATATTAGATATTTTTCTGTAAATTCTGACTTGCTCTTCAACTGACAAAATTCGGCCCGCTTCAAGAAGAAAGAATTCTGACCGAACCAACCCTATGCCTGATGCTAATTCCAGATTTTTCTTAGATAAATCGTCAGATGAACTAATATTTGCTTTTACACCTATATCAGTTCTACGTGTTTTCTTGACATTATTCACATTCTGAAAAGTCGGAGAAATTAGCTTTCCTTTTGATGCTTCTTTTCCAACTCTAAATATTTCATTGCGTAAATCTATTTGCCCATTTTGCCCGTTCCAGTTACTATCAATGTTGATTGCTACCAAATACGGAATTTGACGAGCTTTACATATCAGGCCAACATGAGAATATTCAGAGCCAACATGGGAAACACATCCCTTAATTTTGTCCATGTGCTCCATAAGAAAATATGGCGGAATGAACTCACTAACTAATATTATTTGCTCCAAATCATCATGAGATATATCTGACATTATACAAATAAGATAGTCACATATACCTTCTATATCGGACAACCGTGTTTTCAGATCCTCATCTTGAATATTAGAAAAGATTAGTCGATAATCATCAATCACACTTCGTACCGCCTGCTCGGCACACAAATTGCTCTCATCTATTTTTTGATAAATATCATAAAGAACTTCATCGGACTTGAGTAAGTATATTTGCGTTTTATAGATTTCCTGTTCAACAGTTGTCATAGAATGCCAGTTTTGTCCATACAAATTTTCCAGATTTGCAAGTGCTTTTTGCGCAGATAGTCTTGCTCGCTCTTTCTCGATACTCACATCAATATTATCTTTATGGAACCCCTCTAATTTTGATGGTATCATGTAGATTTTTCCAGAAATTACAGAGGGAATGCTTTTATCGTTCCTCATACATTTTTAGCAAAAAAATCTCGTAATTGATCAAGATACTTTTCTTCATCCTTGCCCTCAATTTGTACGGTAAATGTAGTGCCACTGACGAGCCCCAAGGAAATCACACGTATTAGTTTCGATGCATCTACACATTTTTCTTTTGTACAAATATGAACTTTAAGATCCATAGTCTTCAGCAGCTCAGTCAATTCTCTGGCGGGTTTTGCATGGAAACCCACGGGGTTTTTTATGGTATGTTCAAATGAAATCATGTGGAACAATCCTCCATCAATATTTTCAGTTTGCTACAAGCTTTACTACTATTCGGGGCCAAATATTCGAGGATATTTATAGCATTCATCTTATCAACGCAGGTACCAATACCCTTAGCATAACAATCTGCTAATTTCAGCAAACCATTTTCACTGTGCAATATTGGTAATTCTTTTAATAATCTAAACGCCTCGTTATTGTCTTCTTGGTTGCAGCACGATAACAAAAATTCAACATAACGAAGTGCTTTTTTTTCATCACTTTCAATTTCCTGATAATACTTTTCTTTTATTTTATTGCGCAATGTCCAATAGTGTTTTGCGTCTTTCATACGGTAATAATCTGCTAAAAACAACTCTGCATCAAAGAAATTACTTTTAGCAGCTTCACTCATTAATTTAACTGCTTCCAACTCATTTTGCTCGGTTCCCCATCCCATGGCATAACAAACCGCAAGATGATATTGTGCTAATGTCATGTTCTGGTCTGCAGCCATCTTATACCAATAAACGGCTTTTTCTGGATCTGGCTTTGATCTGATTCCAATACAATAATTATTACCTAGCCAAAGTTGAGCTAATGCATTTCCGTTCTCTGCTGCTTTACCATACCAGTACAAAGCCAAGCTATTGTTGTCCTCAACCTCAACCTCGTGGTTCCAATAAATCTCTCCCAAACAGAATTGAGCGATAGGATTCTGGGATATTGATAGGAATGCTTGAACAGCAAGTTCTGTTTGCTTTTCTTCGTATAGCGAAAGAGCTTCCTCCAAAATGTCATTATTATCTTTCATGAGATTTCACCTTATCAATCTGAGCATAAATCATTTAGTCAATGATCATTACATCTAGTTCGATCATTCTCTCAATAAATTCTGTTACATCTTCCAGAATATCTTCGACCTTCGTAGAATAAATATCTGCCAAATTATCAAGCATATCGCTAATAGGAATACTATTAATAAGATTGTCAAAGATATCCATTCCTACATGATTAATCTCATACATATCTCCATTTGACTTATTATAAACCATTAGAACATCGCCGTTTTTTCTGTAAATCAACTCATCGCTAAGCCTATATTTCGTAATTTCAGTAATTTTCATTTTTTATTCCTTCTATCAATATTTTGATAAATTCTATTTCTCGCAAGGTATATTTATGATTTTCTTCCTTCACTATTTCTCCATGAAAAAGTTGATCTAAAAAGGCGTGGTATGACAGAACATAATTGGGCCAGTCATACGGAACACCTTCCACTACGATCTTATCCGTTTCTTTTCCTTCTATAATTGAGAACGTATAACTGTCGTTCAAAATTCTAGTTTTAAATATAACAATATTGCCTTTAAATTCTAGCTGAGAATCAGAAATGTCAGGAAAGCTCCCTTTTTGTCTGAATAACCAGTCTAGTATATTAGGTAATGTGTTCCATACAGGATCCATATTACTATAATACAAATTAGGCCATTCAATTTTAAGATTATTTTGGTATAAAGGGTAATACTTATTTTCATAGCATCGAGTATGAACAAAAAATATTTTTAGGTCAGAGTAGTGTTTACAAAAATAATAATAGTCTTCCGATTCTCTGAATGGTAATTTTTCGCAAATTACTATTTGGGAAGAACTTTTTGGTAAATAAGGCAATACACTTCTTAACAAAAAAGGTTCTGCGACCACAATTATGTCAGATTCACATTGTGTTATATCATTCAATGTTATCTGCGTTACATTCCCAATTCCCGGATAAAAGAAAAAAGCTTGCTGATATCGCTCAAAATGTGCACCGCAACCTAAAATCGCAACATTTTTATGCATACACCATCATGCTCCTATAAACTCAAATAGCATTCTTCTGCTCCATTTTTCAATGGTTTGCGGCGGAAGATTCTGAGTTCCGATTACACACTTATGAGACCAAGTATCTTTTTCAAACCAATATGGATCATCCATGATAATTCCATATTTCTCTGGGTTAGTATATATCGGCAAACCAGGGTACGCTTTTATCATATTAAACGTAACAACAGTAGGTCTTATTTCATTAACAAAGCGTATAGTTTCTTCGAGATCTTCTTCTGTATCATTGGGGGCACCTAAAATGAATGATGCATGGAATTCCATTCCGTATTTATGGAGAATCTCTATTTTTTCCTTAATCTCTTGCAACTTCAGATTCTTATTAATTATCACTGATGATTTTGAATTCACAGTTTCAATGCCAACAAATACCCGATAGGCACCAATTTCTTTTAGTGTTGAAATTTTATAATCATTTATATCCTTAATTCTGATGTTTGATGTAAAACGAATCTTTAAATTTCTCCGTCTAATTTCATTTGCAAATTCTCTTAGGCGTTCATCTGAAAATGCAAATGTATCATCCGAAAAGAAAAAAGATTCAAATCCAAACTTCTGCAATTCGACTATTTCATCCACGAACCGGGATACTGAAAAAACTCCAAACTGCTCATAGCGTGTTTTAATACAGAACAAACATCTTCCAGGACATCCCCGTGTTGACCGGACAATTGTTTCCGAATCTCTTTCCAAATATTTTGCAATATTGTACAGTTTTCGATCTGGCATTGGTAATGAGTTTAAGTCATATTTTCTTTTTATTTCATCAGGTATTATAATTTCTTTATTGTTGCGATAGACTAAGTTATGTATTGCAGAAAAATCTTTTTTGTTAATGGCTAGCATTTCTACCAAGTCAGGGAATGCATAATCATCATCATATCTGATGATAAAATCTAGTGCCGGATTCCTAGTCATGACCATTTCCGGCTCAAAAGAGCAAATTTCTCCGCGCATGGCAATATAGGTCTGGGGACCATATACATTTTTAATTCTCTCAATTAGCTTCTTACTATTGCAATGAACTTCAGGCGAATCATCAATATACACAATGCCAGGTTTTTCAAACAGTAGTAGAGCCTTATCTACTTCATCAATGGAAATGTAATCTATTTTCATATCCAACAATTGCACATTGTGGTTACGCGATTTTAAAATAGCAGAGCAAATACAAAATTCCAAGGATGGTAGTATTAAGTATTCACTTATCCGCCCAGGAAATGGCGGAGCAACAAATAGGATGTTCATTGAATTTTTCCTTTCTTTCTAGAATTTTATCAATTTGTTGTGCTGATAGTTGTCCTATCTTTTGAGGAACAAGATTACAATGATAAATGTTACCGCCAGGATCTATGGACAGTGTTGAATCATAATGGCACTTATTCATTTCATAATATTTCTCAAATACGAAATCACTTATCTGTTCTTCCTTGTGAAGGCGTGTTATTAGCGAAAGAATAGTCGGATCATGCAGGAATAGATTGGGTAATGATGAATTTCTTCTTTGATGGCTCGCTTTAATCAAATAGTCCTCAACAAATTTGAAGTAAATGTCAATATCTTTAATTAAAAAAATACGTCCCTGAGTTCTTTCTCTGAGAAAACTTATAGCGTCAACATTGCATTCAAGTGCAATCTGCCAAATCTTGTCTAATTGATGTACATTCGTTGCGGTTACTGTAGTTGCGATTCCTACATGAACTCCTCTTTCTTTTAACATCTCTATTGCGCGCAAGGCGGAGATATATGCACCGTCGTAATTGCGATTGCTATCATGCTGCTTCGCTTCGCTACTATCTAGACTAACATATACACGAGAAAACCCATTATTAACAATTATGTCTGTTGTTTTTTCATTGATTAGAGAACCATTGGTCATCAATATTTGTACTAGATTTAGACTATTGCAAAATCTAGTGATTTCATTAAATGAAGATGCAAGTAGCGGCTCTCCGTATGTATAATACACAATAAAGAGGCCATAGTTGTCTACTAATTCTTTGATAACATCTTTTACCGCATTAAGATCCAAAGAGTCCGTGCTCTTATGAACATAACAGTGTTTACAACGCATATTACATGCATAAGACAAACCCAGATGAAGAACATTAATCATATTGCCCACCACTTCGACGCTAAATGTCCACACAGTTCGGCAGGAAAAAGTGAAGACAAACGTCCTTCTTTCTTATAGAATATTTACATGGGAATGCGCTATAAAGTGAAAAGTGAACTACACCGTGAGCTAATCGGAAGACATAAATACTATCTTTTTACGCATAAACATGTAGAACTGAATTTTATATGCTAGTCACCACATGTAGCGACCATTCTGATTATTTTTTAAAAACAGGAGAAGCAGCATAGACATGTGCCACCTCTCCTGCAAGATTGGTATCATTTTCTATGTATATCAATTAGCAATTACCGAAAATGATACGAGCGCGAAGGGTAGGTTTCTTCCATTCTTTCTTTGTCATTCTAATCACCTCCTTCGAAAAATATATGAACCATGATTAAAGCACAAACGGATGAAGCACCTATTATCATGGCTGAAAACATACAAATATTCTCTATCATACGCAAGTAAGAGAATTTTGAGTAGCCAAACTTGATATTGTTTAAATATATTTGCCCCCAATCGTGATATCTTCAGATGAAGATCTCGTCTGCTAGTTACTTTACACACTAGTGCCTATATATATCATCACGCAAGGTAAGGCAATCAGAACAACGCAAAGTGACTAAACGAACGTTAAATTAAACACTCAACTTTCCATTTGGCTGTACATGCTGGCATAGTTAATTAGTAAATATGCTCATATGTGCGTGGAAATTGAAGAACATCACGGATGTTCGAAATACCTGTTACATACATTACCAACCTATCAAAGCCTAGGCCAAATCCACTATGTTGTACGCTTCCATATCTGCGAGTATCCAAGTAATTTTGGTATTCTTCGAGTGGCATATTCCTAGAAACCATTGCAGTAACAAGCTTATCAAAATCGCTTTCTCTTTCACTACAGCCAATAATTTCACCAATACCAGGGACAAGTAAATCTGTTGCTGCTACGGTCTTTTCATCGGGGTTTTGCTTCATATAAAACGCCTTTATATCTTTTGGAAAATCTGTCAAAAATACAGGACGTTTAAATATTACTTCTGTCAAATATTTTTCATGCTCTGTCTGGAGATCCATGCCCCAAACTATTGGGTAGGTAAACTCTTGTCCACAATTTTGCAATATATTTACTGCAGAGGTATAGTCAACACGAGCAAAATCGCTATTAACAACATTTTGCAACTTGTTAAGCAAACCGCTTTCAACATATTTATCCAAGAACTGAAGCTCTGCCGCACAATTCTCTAAAATATCCGCTAAAGCATATTTAATAAACTCTTCAGCTATTTCAATAATTTCATTTAAGTCCGCAAAACACACTTCAGGCTCAACATGCCAAAATTCTGCAACATGACGTGTGGTATCACTGTGTTCAGCGCGAAATGAAGGGCCAAATGTATACACTTTACCAAGACCACCTAATGCTGCCATTTCTCCTTCTAGCTGGCATGAAACTGCTAACCCTGCTTTACAAGAAAAATAATCGCTGTGAAAATACTCAGTTTCATCTTTCCATTTTCCATCCCAGGGTTGTGTTGTAATGCGGAACATTTCCCCAGCACCTTCACAATCGCTTTTTGTAATTATAGGGGCATGAAGATATTTATACCCTCTATCACTGAAATATCTATGAATTGCGTAAGCTAATCTTGCTCTTGTAGTAAATACTGCCTTAAACAAATTTGTTCGTGTCCTTAAGTGTGGAATTGTGCGTAAAAACTCAACACTAGTTTTCTTTTTTTGAAGGGGATAGTTTGACGGACACATACCTAATATTTCAAGCCTATCCACCTCCAATTCAATGACATTTCGATCTGAGGGAACGATAATTCCCTCAGCTACTAATGATGTTCCAATGGAAAATGCAGGTCTAATCTTATTGATGTAATCATCTTGCGTAAATTTATCTTGCTTGATTGTTAACTGCAAATTATCAAGCGATACACTGCCGTCGTTCAATTGAATGAATGCCATCGTTTTGACTTCACTGCTAGTACGAACCCATCCGCAAACAGTGACTTTTTGATACCAAAATTCCTCGGGTGATTGAAACAGTTTTACGATTTCAATATGCTTCATAGTTTTACCATTCCTTTCTTCTCTTCTCAGCAATATACAAGAGAGGAATTCTCAAGTTTTTGTGCCATTGATCTATTGGTAGGGTGGTATATCTCTGCTCTAGATAAACCAGAGCTTTTGATATGTGCTTTTGCGAAAAGCGGAAATTTTTATTTGAAAATAAATAAGCTAATAAAAGACACTAAAAAAATGCCGCCACCGGTTATGAAAAAGCATAAACTCCCAGTTGTGCTACATATTGATGAGAAAACAAAAGCACCTAATGGAACAAATAGTAGAGAAATTACTTTTAATAGGCCAAAAGTTCGACCGATATACATTGTATCCACTATTTCTTGAACATATGACATGTACTGGATATTGTAAATTGTGATAAAAAAGGCAACAAGAAAAAAAGGTACCAAAACAATATATTGATAGTCGAACCTTTCTATAAAGACTATACTCATTAGAGCGGCACCTGCCAAGAAGCTGATCAATTGAATCCTCTTAATCTTCTGTTGCAAAATCTTACTTATATACACACTTACAAATGATCCGACCAATCCGGCAATTCCTTGAGAAACCAATATGCTAGCGTATATGCCGCGATATCTATAGTTAAAGATTATATCTGTATATGGTATAAAAACCTCGAATCCTGCACAGAAAAAGTTCATTAGGCCAATAACAATAACAAGTTTAAATAATATCTTATTTGAGTAAACATAGCAGAATCCCTCATACATGTCATGTAATACACTTCCTGAGGGGGATTTCTTATCGTCATTACTTTTGACCAGAATTAGTGCTTCTAACAACGCTGACAGTATAAACGTCAACCCATTAAAAACAAGTCCACCTTTTACTCCAACAATATTTACGATCCACAAACCAATCAATGGGCCCGAAAGGGTTAATACTTCGGCACCAGCATTAGAGATAGAATTAATTTTGGCAATTCTTTCACGAGTAATAGCTTCACGTATTATTGTTTTATACAATGGCGAATTTAGTGAATTCACCATTGCCAACAAACAGTTTGCTATAATAATAATCGTAGCAATTGTGGAATCATGGATGAATAAACTTAAAGCAATACATATTAATCCACTGATTAAATCTGTTATTATTAGCATTCTTTTCTTATGCGACGTTTTATCCGCATAAACACCCGAAAACAAGTGCATAACTAGATTGATAACTGTTTCAGATGATTGATAAATTGCTATAAGTACACTATTTTGAGTATTAATATTAGCCAAGCTGATAGAATTAATATAATCAAAAATGACATTACCTAATTTTGTTATCCATCTTCCTGATAGAATTGCTATTTCATTTTTAGTAGTTGCTTTTTTCATACAAAAATCTTAATGCTTATCGACTTAACTCAGCACGCTACAAGATGTAGCGACAGCTCTGGTCAAGCGCAGGAATATCTGATTGCCCGTCATGCGGCGGTTGAAACGGAAACAGTACTCGTCCAGATATGCCTGGAGCTTGGTGCACCTTCCGTGATATGTTCCCTGAAGGAATGCTTTCAGATTACTGATTGCCTTGTGTACCCAATGCAGATCATCTGTTTCGTATTTCTTTGCGTTCAGTTCCACACCTTCCAGATTCAGGTAGCTTCTGTAACCGTCACATTTTACCTTTGTTTTTGGCACAAAATACTGGTCGATGATTTCCTGCAAAGTCTTTCCCTGTACGTTATCTACTACCTTCATCCTGGCAAACAGTGGTGCACTGTTTGCTGTTTTGGATACGGCCACCACAATCTTGGCCTTATCCGTACCACGACCTCGTTTGCCGTTATGGGAAGGTCCGCCAACATAGCCGTCATCCAACTCTACAATGCCGGAAAGCAAGTATTTTTCGTCTCTTTGGCCCATAGCGGTACGAATTCGATCCAATAGGTGCCACGCGGAATCATAACAGATTCCCAGTGTGCGGCTTAGCTGAACAGCGGAAATCCCTCTTTTGTCCGTTGCGCACAGATAGATCGCCCAGAACCAGAGTGTCAGAGGCAAATGGGTACGGTGCATAACCGTCCCCGCGGTAACAGAAGTCTGGTGCCGGCAGGAACGGCACTGGTAAATGTTGCGGCCATGAACGGGATAGTATTCCACGCAGCCGCACTTAGGGCAGACAAACCCATTGGGAAAGCGCAGGCGGAATAACTCTGCTCTGCAAGCGTCCTCGGTATTGTAGCGACGGCGAAACTCTTTGAAAGTAATCTCAGCTGTACGTGCCATGATGATGTTCCCCTTTTTGCTTTTGGGAACATTGTAGCATCCTATCTGTCCAATAAATCGGACTTTTTCATGATATCGTGGCTTGCTGCGTTAAGTCGATAAGCATTAAAATCTTTTCCATGAAAATAAATTGCTTCATAATTTGGAATTAGTTGCCCATGCAATGCTCTTTCTGGTTCTCAGGCAGCTGCTCCTCAGTAATTAGGATTTCGGTTTTCCTCTGGGGTCTGACAGGTTGATAGTATAGAGCTGCACATTGAGGTGGCCACCCGTACGCCTCATGATCGGCAATTCGCTTTACAACTTGTTTAACCACTTTTTCAACAATAGATTTCTGGTTATTCATTTTTTCCTCCTTTAAATATATATGCAAAAATTAGTGCTACTGCATCCATCACAATGCCAAGCAAAATGCCAGATGAGCAATGATCGAAATGGAGCATATGAAATTGCATAAGCAGACCAAGTAAAAATGTTAACCACCTTTTTGTACTTAGTGCACATTCTGCTATTTCTTCAGATGATAGATTCATATCGGGGTGATTAAATGGGGCAAGTATAATTATTGATGCAACCGATACCAACAAGAGAATGCAGGCTATACCCTCATTCCAAACCCGTGTTAAAATATATAGGAAGAAAATCTCTCCTAAAATGGAAAAAATGAAACATCCAGCAAATGATTTAGCATGGATTCCATTCGTCCGAGTCCTCAGTGAGCAGAAACTGATATAGAACAAGAATAGTGTTGGGGGTGAAGTAATAAGTAAGCCAACAAAAATCATAGGAACGGAAATAAAAAAAGTTATAATACGTTTTTCCATTCCATAGCGTAACCAAGGTGCTTGCTCTCGAGTTATGTACCCTTTTTTTATGCATCTGCTAACAAGAGAATCTATTTGTTTCATTATTATATCCTCCTGTTGTTTACACTATAGCAAAAGGGTTTCTGCTTTTCCAGAAATCCAGCGCAACTGCTATTTTTTTTGTCTTGAAATCTAAAAAGGGTTTAAGTATCGAATTAGCTATAACTGAAAATACTTATGCAGCAATGATACCCTTACGTCAATTAACATTTCCTTTTCTTGTTTTTTATTGGTTGTCGTTATTGGTTGTTTTGCAAATGGGCATATAAACCAGCAAACACTATAGATCCGATGGCAGTCAAAGTTATCTGACTTCCTTCACTCAGAACAGAACATAATTCCAAGAATGGATATTGGTGTACTTGACAAACCACATCGACTCTATAGGGGGATCCTTTTATTATTGCTAAAGCTATTTCCATCTAGCAATAGACACGGGACTCTTTGGTACAATAAACAGAAAGAGACTACAAAGAAGCTCGTTCTGTTCTGGTTGGATCTAACACTCTTAGAATAATGGCATAATAAATTCCCGATAAAAGCTGGTCATTTAACTGCTTCTATCGGGAATTTTCAATTATTGATATGAGACATTTTTACATCCCAATAACCTGTACTTATAGTTACACTTTTTGTTTAGGTATTTCTGCGGCAAAATGAAACCAGCCGTCACTATATGCAAATGTATATTCTGCATCTATCCGCTCAAGAATATACTTTACAGCCGGCAAACCAAATCCATGCTCATGCGGATTTGGCTTACTTGTTGGTATTTCTCCATTTGTCAAAACAACAGGATTCGATGTATTCCGAATGGAGATATACAGGTCATCTTCGTCTAAAATAGAACATATTATTTCTCTTTCTCCATCCGTTCTAAGACATGCCTCGATGGCATTGTCTAAAAGATTAGATAGAAGTACAACCATTTCATCTTTCTGAAAATGAACTAATGAAAGATCATTCACTTGTATGCGCATTGAAATTCCATTTTCTTGTGCCAGTTGGTGTTTTTGATTTAGTATAACATCAATGACTGGATTGTTGGAATTGACGCAAAAAATCCTCAAAGTACGATTCTTTTGTAATTGATAAACATAGTCTTTTGCTGAATCGTACTCTTCTTGAACTAGTAAATCTCGCAAAACCTGTATATGCCGTTCAAATTCGTGGGTTGCTTTGCGTTGTGCACTATAGTTTTTTTTCAATGCACTATAGTTTTCTGATTGAAGGGCGATCTGTTGCCTTAGTAATCTTGCGTCCTGCTCATGTGCAGTTGATTTTTCAATATTATCAATAATATAAAGCATTGCAATGTTTGCAACCATTAAAATGCTACTAAAAAAAACAATGGTTAAGGAAATATCTTCGTTTCTAGGAGCGTAATAGAAGAAAACTAAAAACATTATTGTGCTGACAACCGGAAATAAGATTGATAGAAGAAGCCACTTAACTTTTAATTTCCCTAAAGTGCCTTTTTTTCTATATCGATACAATAGCCATGAAAAAAACACAGCAATTAGTTTGTCTGCAGTAGTTAGGGTGATATATGTTAATTTTCTCCAGACTAAAGCATCATAACTTATTTCAAGCAAACTGCACATCCCATTCACGGTGATAGCATCAATAGTTGCAATAAAAATGTAGCAGATGACCGCTATAACGATATGTACAACATATGTTCCCTCATACAAAAGTAAAGATATTCCGGTGAAAGTCAAAACTAGAAAAATTTGTTTTATTAACTGATTAATTGGCAAATTCGTATAGATGCATACACATAGCCAGATAGTCACAATTAATAGGATTTTGCGTTTTATACTGTTTCTCTTTGGCAGAAAAGCTCCACTGAAGAGTATGCCACAAAACAACTCCAGACCTATCCAAACTGCACTAATAATATATTCCATCACTTCCACCCCTTCCAGAGAAGGTATTTTTGCTTGTTCTCAGAATAGCTCTTTTCCCCCACACGGAGTATCATTCCATTGTCTAGAGTGGCTTCTCGGCATTGGAATTTCTTTAGGTGCTTCATGTTTACCAAATAACTCTTATGAATTCTCAAAAAGCCAAGCGGTTCTAACCGTTCTTCCAAATCAGTGAGTGATGCGTAAAAGTCGTATTCTTTTTGTTTCCGGTCAGATGTCAGCTTTCGTGTCACGACGGTTACATTATGCTGTTGTACTTCCAAATACAGAATATCGTCCAGAGGGACTTTGATGACTTCTCCGTTGACCTGGATGGGTAGTGTTTCTTGATTTAACTGTTTTAATGCTAGTGGAAGGATTGCGCTCAAATCTGCCTGTAAATCCCGTTTGAGGATGTAGCGGAATGCCCGTACCTCATATCCAGCTGGTGCGTATTCAATAAAGTTTGTTACAAAAATGATAACCGTATCACTCCGCAAAGAACGCAGTTTCCTTGCAATATCCATTCCATTTTGTTCAGCACCATCAAAATCAATATCCAAAAGCGCAATGTCACAGTCAGATAGGATTTGTTTACTTATGGAGGCAGTATCCGTAAATGTATGGATTTTGGCTTTGGCTCCCAATACCCTCAAAACACTTTCTGTCGTGGCCCTCATTGCAGCAACCATGCTGGTATCATCATCACAAATCAGAATACTAAGCATAGGGTCCCCTCCTAAATAACGGCTGTATTCCAGCCTTTTCCTCTCTATCATACATAATCCCTCCTAAAACACAAATCAAAAAATAGATAGTTTCGTATAATTATACTCGCATATATCAAAAATTCAAGTATATAAAACTACTGCGTTGTAAAATATAGAAAAAGTTCAGTGTGGCAGGAGTAATCAGTTATGTACGACCTTGGATATCGAATTAGAGAAGCTCGGACCCAAAGGGGTATATCACAAAGCGAATTGGCAAAGCGTATCAATAAAAGCAAATCCGCCGTCTGCGGATATGAAAGCAATGCACAGATACCGCCTTCGGAAGTTCTTGTCAGTATTGCAACGGTGTTAAATGTTTCTCTTGACTATCTCGTTGGTTTTGATGTGGAAGAGCCAGTTTCCCTGAAGAATTTTAACAGCCAACAAAAGAAAGCGATTGGTCTGCTCCTAGAAGAATTCTCAAGGCCTACCAACTCATCACCAAAGCTCTCACCACAACAGATAGCAATTATCCAAGAGCTAATTATTCTATTCAGTGGTTGCAAATAGCACCCATGTGTCATAATCCCAAAACAACGGCAAGGTGAAGAAACGGAATCCGTTTCTCCACCTTGCCGTTGCTTGGTTCTGTTCGCAGTTGTGATGTTTTTTTCGCAGTTGCGCACAAAAAGATGAAAAATCGTTGTTTCAATATTATAATTTCACAAAAGCCAGACGACGAACGCAGAGCATTTTACGGAGGTTTCCATTATGGGGCAAATAGATCATCCATCGCTGTGGGTTCCATGCCCAATCTGCAACGGTAAAACACGTACTAAAGTTTATGAAGATAGCGTGCTAATCAATTTTCCACTCTTTTGTCCCAAGTGCAAAAAGGAGACACCAATCAATGTTGTAAAGCTGAAAATGACCGTAAGCAAATGAGCCAGACAATCGTCGCAGAGCCTGCTCCCCATTTAGTCGTGGGAGGCAGGCTCTTTTGATTTTATGACTATCCCATTATCGCCCCGCATAGCAGATAATACAATCTGACACACGGAAAATAATGTCGCTGCCTCTTCTTTGCTACAGCCATCGATCAATGTGCGCAATTGGTAATGCTCTAGAGATTCCTTCGCTATTTCCGGATTAAAAATATCCCGTGGATCAATACGCAAGATCCGGATTAACGGATAAAGAACATCCATTGTGGTGTTTGCATTATAGGTTTCGATATTCATGATTGTGCGTTCATCTGCATCAATCAATGCAGCAACCTTATTTTGAGATAAGCCCATCTTTTTTCGTGCGGCTCTTACTGTATCCCCCAAAGCCCGTGAATACTCAGACATATAATTCACCTCTGTAGTATTTTACATTACAGCGGATTCTGATTGAATACGACAGATTATCGCAAGATACCGAAATATATTACAGTTTTCAAAAGGAATAAATATGAACTTATCCCGATTCGCTGATACGAACCAGAATAGAGTGAATTTCATTTCTGCCATAAGCTTGGCTATACATTAGCCACTGAAATATATTTCTGCCCCAGGTGCCGTTCTCCTCCATCTCATTTGAATCTCAACACTGATCAGATGAAACGGAGGAATATTGATGTTTAATAACCAGAGCGACTATGCCCTCAATAAAAAAGATTCAACTGCCATTGTTTACCAGGATGCCAATGGCACGATTATCCGCCTTACCGAAGAGGCTTTTTCCAGCAAGAAAGAATTTCGTAAATGGAAAAACTGGACAAATATGAAATGCCATTCCGAAGAGAAGAAAGAGCATATCCATGCCAATCACACGGTAAGCCTGGACGGTCCTGATCTTGTGCTACCGGCCTCCTTAGGTATTGAAGAGGTGCGGTTGGAGGAAGAAAATCACCATATTTGGAGGAACGCACAGTTTGCAATGTTGCACCAAATGCATTCTCTTCTTACAGAAACCCAATTTAGAAGAATGCTGCTGTATTACGGAGAAGGAAAAGATACCTACGAGATCGCTAAAATGGAGGGCACCTGTCATCAGGCAATTTCCCAATCCCTTGCCGCTGCTGAAAAAAAGATTGCGTCCAAGCTGAAAAAGGCATAGACAAAATGCCTGCAAATCGGCGATAGGTGAAGGGACAAGTTCACACACCCTTCTCTGTATCTTGAAAGCTGAATACAAGATGATATAAGTACACACACCCTG
>ULMJ01017951.1_pt1 | contig 19787 bp, 19 predicted proteins | sample 1951641 | NCBI WGS metagenome assembly ULMJ01 (sample SAMEA4835550, study PRJEB28245) | human gut metagenome | biome: gut microbiome; material: fecal sample | place: Denmark | collected 2008 | reverse complement strand
CATTAAACGAACGATTAAAAAACGATTTTTCTCTCTAATCTATTAGTTTATAGCTTTTTATCTATAAAAAGTTCCACATAATTGTTTCATAGCTTCTTTTCCGCGACGGTAGGAAGCGCTGAAATAAAATGAATGCAAGTTAGGCTACTTAAAATAATCGCATTACATAATTTGACCGGTAGGTATTTCACTACTCCGGTGTCCCTAAAAAATATCCTGATGCGAAGTAACTTCGCGAAAATTTCATGAACGAAAGTACTGACTCTCAACTTTCTACTTCTAACTCTCAATTACTCCACTGGTTTGCTGTTCGTGTTTCCTACAGTCGTGAATTGGCTTTGAAAGCTATTTTGGACGAGGAAAACATCGAGAGTTTTATCCCTATGCGTTATGGAATAGTAATGAAAGGTGGTAAGCGTGTACGCAAGTTGGTTCCCGCTATCCATAATCTTGTCTTTATTCATTCTACTCGTAAGCGTATAGATGCTTTGAAGGATGAACTTGAGGGGAAAATGCCTATACGTTTCATTATGAATCGTGAATATTGTCGTCCGGTCGTTATTCCTGATGCGCAGATGCGTAGCTTTATTCTCGTGGCGGGTAGTTACGACGAAGCAGTTCTTTATATTGAGTCAACTGAATTGAACTTGGTGAAAGGTCAGAAAGTTCGTATCACAGATGGTGTCTTCAAAGGTGTTATTGGCGAGTTTGTTCGCATCAGGCATGATCGCCGTGTGGTCGTTAATATTGAAGGTGTCATGGCTATTGCTACTACTTTTATACCACCTTCGCTGGTTGAACCGGTAGTTATTGATTGATATTGTCATTGATAGTAGCTATTGGTTAATAATACTATTATCATCTTGAATTCGTCAAAGGAAATTCTCTTTTTGGAATAAAACAATTTATAATATGGATTCTAATTCTTCATCATTATTTTCTTTAGCCCATCATCTTCTAACCTATGGGCTAGATGGAAGTCCCATCTATGCGGACCAATTTACACGTTTGAACCGTGATGTCTACGAACGAGCTATTGAACTTTATAATACTCGTGGAACTACGGTTGAGGAAGAAGCTGAGCTCTGTCTTGGCTTATTGGCAGCTTTTGCTGCTACTATTTATGATAATGGTAGTAAGCAGGAATGTATTCAGAGTGTGTTGGATCGTAGCTGGGAGGTGCTTCCAAAACTTTCTCCTTCGTTGTTAAAGGTTAGGCTATTGACGTATTGTTATGGTGAATTTTATGATGAGAGTTTAGCGAAGGAGGCTCATGAAATTATCAATACTTGGAATAGGGAGGAGCTGACTTTGGAAGAGGCGGAAATTATAGAAGAGTTGAAAAAAAATGAAGAAAATCAATTCTTTTGGGAGGAAATAGGCAGATAAGTGTGTGTACTGATTTTTCCTGGATAGTTACACTTCTGTAATCCTATATTAATTTCATTGTATGGTTATAATGTTCTTAAAATGGATGGTAATTATATAGTAAGTATTTTTTTGTTTAGTTTTTCATGGATGGATTTTGAACTATCGTAGGATGATTACTTCTTATATAGTATAGTAAGGATATCCAATATCAAAAGTTGAATAATTTTAGATTTTTATAGATGTCTAGTGGTCACTTTTTGTTAAATTGATTCGGAATAGTAATGAATAATATAGCTCTTATTACAGGTGTCACCGGCCAAGACGGTTCTTTTTTGGCCGAATTTCTAATAGAAAAAGGATATGAAGTGCATGGAACAATTCGCCGTTCATCGGTCGATTTTCGTGAACGCATTTCTCATCTTGAAGGACAATCACACTTTCATTTACATTATGCTGATCTGGGTGATTCGATGAGTATCATTCAGGTGTTGAATAAAGTACGTCCTACCGAAATCTATAACTTGGCTGCTCAGAGCCATGTACAGGTTTCTTTTGATTCACCAGAATTTACAGCAGATGTTGATGCTACGGGGGTATTACGTATTCTTGAAGGTGTGCGCCAATGTGGATTAGCTAAGGTTTGCCGTATTTACCAAGCGTCTACTTCGGAGTTGTATGGTAAGGTGGAAGAGGTACCGCAAGATGAGAACACTCCATTCCATCCTTATTCACCTTATGCCGTAGCTAAGTTATACGGCTATTGGATTGTAAAGGAGTATCGTGAGGCATACAATATGTACTGTTGTTCAGGTATTCTCTTCAATCATGAATCAGAACGTCGTGGAGAGACTTTTGTAACGCGTAAGATTACCTTGGCTGCTGCACGTATTGCACAGGGTAAGCAAGAGAAACTTTACTTGGGGAATCTTTCGTCACTGCGTGATTGGGGGTATGCTAAGGACTATGTAGAGTGTATGTGGCTCATTCTCCAACATGAAACTCCCGAAGATTTTGTGATTGCTACCGGTGTGCAGCACTCAGTTCGTGAGTTCTGTCAGTTAGCATTTCATTATGTGGGTATTGAACTTGAATTTCTAGGTGAAGGATCTGATGAAAAAGGGGTTAACAAAGCTACTGGTGAGGTACTCATCGAAGTTTCTGAGGACTTTTATCGTCCTACGGATGTAGTGAATCTTTTGGGTAATCCTGCAAAAGCAAAAAACAAACTCGGATGGAATCCTGCGAAAACTAGCTTTGAAGAGTTAGTGAAGATTATGGTAGATGCAGATATGGCTAAGGTGGCTGTAGAGCGTGCAGGAGAAAAGGTGAAGACAAATTTGGCAGAATATCTCGAAAAAGGCATTGTAAAGTAATGGTGAGTATTTAACTCAAGCTACATAAGAATCAAAGGTGTTTGTAGCTGGCTATAATGTGTTTATTGACTTTACCATAAGAAATAACCTTTAACAAAGAGAAGTATATTGATATTGTTAGACATAGTCACAAAAGATGGATATTACTTTAAAAGTAACTGTAGAAAAGCTCTTTGTTGAAGAATGAATTTCTTTATTGAAATGTATTAATGAGGAATATGTTATCATAAAATAATAAGTTTGAGTCAGTATGGAGGTTACTTAATAGAATTGTTATGTACGACATTTATAATTACGAGGTGGACTCTTGGGATACTGGTGATTTTTGGTTGAATTCCTTTGGAGCGAAGAGATGGTTGATGTCAGATTACTAATATTATATTGATTTCAAAAATATTATCAAGGTTGAAAGCATTTCTTAATCTTCTTTGGAGTAAATGCTAAGTCAGATGGTGCAATGCTTAAACTGATTAATGCAGAAAAGTTTTATTCTCTTGATTGAGAGTGTAAGGTAGAGATTGAATGAGGATATTATAGTATAATGACAATAACATAAAAATGTTATAGAAAATATATGAGTAAAGCAAGAATTATTGCATTTTATTTACCCCAGTTTCATCCAACAGAAGAAAATGATATTTGGTGGGGAAAGGGATTTACGGAATGGACTAATGTTGGCAATGCTAAGTCTTTATTTAGAGGGCACTATCAACCAAGAGTTCCTGCTGATTTAGGATATTATGATCTTAGAATTCCTGAAGTCAGAGAGCAGCAAGCTCAGTTAGCTCAAGAAGCTGGTATCGAAGGATTTTGTTATTGGCATTATTGGTTTGGAAATGGTAAAAGACTTCTAGAACGACCATTTAATGAGGTGCTTAATTCAGGAAAACCAAACTATCCGTTTTGTTTAGGGTGGGCAAATCATTCTTGGTATGCTAAAACATGGAAAAAAGATGGTACTTCAAATAATAGTCTTTTGATTGAACAAACATATCCTGGCATAGATGAGGCAAAAAAACATTTTTCTTTTTTATTGAGATCCTTCGAGGATAAAAGATATATATTGGTAGATGGGAAACCTTTCTTTTATGTATTTGATCCATTATCTCTTCCCGTAGAATATGTTAGTTGGTTTAAAGAATGGGCGATAGAAGCAGGATTTAAAGGATTGTATTTAGTTGCTAACCTTGTATTTCCTTTTGATCAAAAAGAAAAGTTATTGTCAAATGGATATGATGCATTTTCTTATCAACGATTAGGTAGTCCAACTAGTAAGTTAATATTGAATTCAGGAAGAATAGGAAGAGGGGTATTTAAAGTGTATCAATCTGTTAAAGGTTTTATAATGCATAGACCTGCACGTACTTATGATTATAAAGAATATTATAAATATCTTGTAACAAGTGAGGAATATAATAGAAACACGATACCTGTTTTAATTCCACAATGGGATCACACGCCTAGAAGTGGAATGAATGGTAACTTATTTATTAATTCCACACCTGATATATTTTATAAACATGCTCTGGATGCAATAAGGGCTGTCGAAAATAAACCAGAAGAAGAAAGATTAATTCTTCTGAAGTCTTGGAATGAATGGGGAGAAGGAAACTATATGGAGCCTGATTTGAAATATGGGAAACAATATATATATGCACTTCAAAAAGCACAAAATGTTCAGTTCTGAAATCTTAGGTAATATGTATTGACTTTTCGCTTATCAAAAATTGTCGGGTTTAGGTTATTGGTTTATATATTAGGGGGAGTAATTATAGTTCTCATATATAATAGTATTTGTGTAGCTAAGAGTATGTATGTGTGTTGTAGGTTATACCTTAGATTATCTTAAATGTTTTGCTATATGTACATCAACTCTGTCTCGACATAATATAAGTTCAAAAATGTTTTTTTTATGATTGTTAGAAGTAAGGCTCCTCTTCGTCTTGGTTTAGCAGGAGGAGGGAGTGATGTTTCACCGTATAGTGATTTGTATGGTGGACTAATATTAAATGCTACAATAAATCTATATACTTATTGTACTATTGAAGAGACTAAGGATGGTTTGATTACAATTAATAGTTATGACGCGCATTGTAACAAAAGTTATCCATTATCCTCTTATTTAGAGATTAATGGTGAGGCCAGTCTCATAAAAGGTGTATATAACAGAGTAATTATTAATTATGGTGTTAAACCGCGTTCTTTTAAGATAACGACATTTAATGATGCTCCGGCAGGTTCAGGACTTGGAACATCATCTTCAATGGTGGTTTGTATTCTCAAGGCTTTTGTTGAGTGGCTCAATTTGCCCTTAGGTGATTATGAGATATCAAGGCTTGCCTACGAAATTGAACGCAAGGATTTGAAACTCTCTGGAGGAAAACAGGATCAATATGCGGCAGCTTTTGGTGGATTTAATTACATGGAATTTTTGCAGAATGATTTGGTTATTGTTAATCCATTGAAAATAAAGCGCTGGATTGTTGATGAGCTTGAGGCCTCTATGATATTGTATTTTACTGGAGTATCACGTAGTAGTGCAGCAATAATTGATCAACAAAAGAAGCGTGCTGCTAGTGGTAATAAAGTGGCTATTGAAGCTATGCATCGTATTAAACAGAGTGCCATTGATATGAAATTTGCTCTTCTAAAAGGAGATATGGTAGCTTTTGCTAAGATCTTGGGCCAAGCTTGGGAAGATAAGAAGAAAATGGCAGATGCCATTACCAACCCGATTATTCAGGAAGTATTTGATATTGCTATGCAAGTTGGTGCTTGGGGCGGTAAGGTAAGTGGTGCTGGTGGTGGTGGTTTTATTATGTTGATGGTGGATCCAACTCGAAAGAAAGAGGTGATTAATACTCTCAATAAATTGAGAGGGTTTGTAATGCCTTTTCAATTTACTGAAGGTGGAGCTCATGGTTGGAAAATTTATTCTACAGATAAAGTGTAGGTACTATGAAGCAGATTGAATTATTAATAAACCGGTATCCGAATCTAAATGTTTGCAAGGAGGATATAGATAATGCTTTTACTCTTATGCGGGAGAGTTTTTCTCATCAAGGAAAATTGTTAGTTTGTGGTAATGGTGGTAGTGCTGCTGATGCAGAACATATTGTTGGTGAGTTGATGAAAGGATTTAAATCACCTCGTAAGTTGAAGAATGCTTATGCTGAAGCTCTAAAAACAGTAGACCTTGAGATGGGAGAGATTTTGGCTCAATACCTCCAAGGTGCTTTACCTGCTATTGCTTTGGGGGGGCACTTAGCGTTATCAACAGCATATATGAACGATTGTTCACCTTTACTTTGTTTTGCTCAACAGGTGAATGGATATGGAATTCAAGGTGATGTATTGCTGGCTATTTCAACTTCGGGCAATAGTAAGAATGTACTATATGCAGCCGTTACGGCAAAGGCAAAAGGTATGAAAGTAATAGGTCTAACAGGAAAAAGGGATAGTAAGTTATCTATAATGGCAGATGTTTGTGTGCAAGTTCCTGAAAATGAAACTTATATGGTTCAAGAGCTTCATTTACCTGTATATCATTGTTTATGTCGGATGCTTGAACAAGAATTCTTTGATTAGCAATATATTAAGAAGATTATGGAAGTTATTATATTGGCAGGGGGATTTGGAACGAGGCTTCGTAGTGTTGTGAGTGAAGTACCTAAGTGTATGGCTCCTGTAGGAGAAAAGCCTTTCTTATGGTATTTACTGAAATATCTTACCCATTATGATGTGTCACGTGTTATTCTTTCTGTGGGTTATCTGCGTGAGATTATTTATAAATGGATTGATGAAGTAAGGGGGGAATTCCCGTTTGAGTTTGATTATGCAGTTGAAGAGGTTCCACTTGGTACTGGTGGTGGAATTCGTTTGGCTTTGCAGAAAGCGGAGGAGGAAGAATTAGTAATATTGAATGGTGATACCTTTTTTGATGTAGATTTAGCTGAATTGATGGTTGAACATAAACGTATGGATGGACATCTTACCATAGCACTTAAGCTGATGAAGAAAATTGATCGGTATGGTACAGTTGATTTGTCTTCTGATGGTCATATTATTACTTTTCATGAGAAATCTTACTGTAAAGAAGGATTGATTAATGGCGGTGTATATGTTATTAATAAGCGAAAACTGTCTCTGTGTGATCAACCTGAAAAATTTTCGTTTGAAATAGCTATAGTGAAAAAACTGTGCGAACTGGGTACTCTCTATGGTGTTGTATTCGATGGGTACTTTAAAGATATTGGAATTCCTGAAGATTATAAACAAGCTAATGAAGATTTTAAAGCTCTTTTTTAATAATGCATTTATTGGATATTGATATAACAGTGTATGATACGTTGTTGTTAGATAGAGATGGAGTTATAAATAAATTACGCCCCAATGATTATGTGAAATGTTGGGATGAATTTGAATTTCTTCCGGGAGTATTTGAGGCTTTGGCTAAGTGGAATCAGCATTTCAAGTATATATTTATTGTAACCAATCAGCGAGGAGTTGGAAAAGGAGTGATGTCTGAACAGGTTTTGCTTGATGTTCATGCACGAATGTGTGAAGAAATAGTTAAGCATGGTGGTCGAATTGATAAGATATACTATTGTACTGCACTGACTGAGGCTGATAATCGACGTAAACCGGGTAATGGCATGTTTCTGGATATTCTTAATGATTATCCAGATGTCAAGACTGATAAATGTGTGATGATTGGTGATAGTGATAGTGATATGTTGTTTGCTCAAAATTGTTTAATCAAAGGTGTTAAAATATAAAATGGAAAAGAAAAAAATATGTTGGATTACTCCAGACTATTATTTAGATACTGATTTATATATTGTTCCTTATTTGAGTAGATATTTTTTTATTGATTGGTATATTGTTTATAGAGGGAAATTTTTGTATGAGAAGGATGTTTGTTTGCTTGAGAAAAGTGATAGCTTAGTCATATATAAAAGTAGAATTTGTTCTCGTGAACGCTCTTTTAAGACATTTATTGCATACTTCAAAATTGCAGTACAGATAAGAAAAAGTAGCCCTAATGTAATTTATACCGGTATATTTAGTTTCCCTTATGCATTTCTTATACTAAAAACTGTTTTACGTCGTTTGAATATCATCCTTCCAATTCACAATGTAACGACCCCTAAAGGTGCTAGTAATTTCATATTTGCCAGGTGGAATACTTCTAAAGTACTAAATACTTTTGAAAATTTTCATACTTTTTCTAAGTCTCAGTATGAGAAGCTCAAACAATTGAAACCTGATAAAAATGTCTTTTATGCTCCATTTTTATTAAAAGATTATGGTAAACCTTCTGCACAATATAATGATAAAATTACATTTTTGAATTTTGGAAATATACGAGATTATAAACGTATAGATGTACTTATCGAATCTGCCCAGCGGGCTTATGAACTTACAAAAATTGAATTTTTAGTTGAGATAGCAGGGAATTGTGATAATTGGAGAAGGTATCAGAATTTAATAAGATATCCTCAATTGTTTAGATTAAACATTAGAACGATTGATAATTCTGAAATTCCTAATTTATTTGCCCGAAGTCATTATTTTATAGTTCCATATCAAGATATTGCTCAGAGTGGATCCACTATAATTAGTATTAATTATAGCGTTCCCATTATAGCATCGAATTTAGAAGCTTTCAGAGAGTATGTGATAGATGGTGAAAATGGTTATTTTATACGTCCTGCCTCATCTGAAGATTTAACGGCCATAATCGTAAATATACTGTATAACCATGATAAAATCTATCCTGATTTGGTTAATGGGATTAATAAAATGAAAAATACTAACTTCTCAACCCAAGTAATAGTTGAACGGTATCGCAAGATGTTTGATTCATTATAACTGAATTAGTATATGTCTTATCCATTTAGAGTTAATGTATAATATTTTATACCAAGCATAATAATGCTTAGAATATAATATTCAATATAGATTATCCCTTTGTAATGAGTATAAAATTAAATTTTTTATATAGTTCTATTCTTACTGTTTCGAATTATATTTTCCCACTTATTACGTTTCCATATCTATCTCGTGTCTTAGGTCCAAATAACATAGGCATCTGCAATTTCATTGATAGTGTAGTGAATTTGTTTATTCTTTTCTCAATGATGGGGATGGGATATTTTGCAGTACGGGAGATTGCATGTAATAACAGTTCTAGTGAAAATCGCTCTAAAGCATTTTGGGGGATATTTGTACTTAACTTAACAACTACTGTTTTTGCCCTAATTGTATTGATATTATGTTTCATATTTATTCCACGTCTAAATCAGCATGTTGATTTATTCATATTTGGAGCATTTAAGTTATTATTTAATTTTCTTTTATTCGAATGGTTCTTTCGTGGGGTAGAGGATTTTAAGTATATAACAAATCGTTCTTTAATTATCAAAGTTATATATGTTGCATCTGTTTTTATTTTGGTAAAAGATAAGAATGATTATAATATATACTATATCTTGTCTACTTTGGTTGTAGTAATAAATGCATTATTTAATATTATTCGCATAAAAAAGTATATTAGGCTAAAGAATTTTGTTATTCAAATACGAACATACATTAAGCCGTATGTGATTTATGGTATGTATTCCTTCTTAACATCTATGTATACTTCATTTAATGTCGTGTTTCTAGGGTTTGTAACTAATGATGTTCAGGTAGGATATTATACTACTGTTACTAAATTATATGGTATAATTCTCGCTTTTTTTACTGCATTTACAACTGTAATGTTGCCTAGAATGTCAAGTCTAATAGCGCAGAATAATACAAGACATTTTTTGTCTCTTATTGATAAATCTTTGGATTTTCTTTATGCAGTAACTTTTCCTCTTATAATAGTGATATTTGTCTATTCTAATTTGATAGTAGATATAATAGCTGGTAGCGGTTTTGAAGGTGCATCTGTTCCATTAAAAATAGTATCAATTTTACTTTTCATTAATGGTTATGAGCAAATAATAATAATTCAGATTTTAATGCCTCTTAAGAAAGATAAGTCAATTCTATTCAACTCATTAGCTGGTGCTATTACTGGATTAACGTTTAATGTATTATTAGTTTCATCCCTAGCATGTATTGGGTCATCATTAGTTTGGTTTGCTTCAGAAATTGTAGTACTAGCTTGCGGTCAATATTTCGTCACAAAATATACACGAATATACTTTCCTTATAAAAAAACAAGTCAGTATCTGCTATTGTCTTTACCCTTATTTTTAATAGTTTATGTGACTGATTTATTTTTTAATACTCAGATTTGTTCACTTCTTATCAATATACCAATTATAATATTGTATTCGTTGTTTATAGATATTTATATTATGAAAAATTCATTTGCAATTCTTGTCATTGATAATATAACCAAAATCATAAAAAAATGATGTATTTAATAATACTTCTTTTGCTTTTGTACGGTATTTTTAAATACGATATTAATGGCTATAGAACAGGACAAAAGTTATTTTACTTTGTATTTCTTGTATTGGTTTTAATGTCTGCATTTAGATATAGGATAGGAATTGATACAATGAGATATATGGATTATCATAAGGATATTTACAATTATAGCTTTAGTCAGTACATAGTGCATGGGTTTGAGCAAACGCGTTATCAACCACTTTGGATAGTATATGAATTATTAATAGGAACCATTTCTGAGAATTTCTTTTTTTTTCAGTTTGTTCATTCATTAATAATTAATTGTGTTATTTTTATCTTTATAAAAAAATATACAAGGCGGAGATTCGTGTTTTTATATCTATATTATATTTTATTTTACTTTGATTTAAATTTCGAAATTCTCCGTGAAGGCTTGGCGGTCTGTTGTTTTTTGCTAGGATTTAAATATTATTTAAATCATAATTGGACTAAATATTATATCTGTGCTGTGACAGCTTTCTTTATTCATATATCAGCTGTAATTATGATTATCTTTCCTTTGTTTTATGTGGTTAAAATCAATAAGTATACTGTAGCTTTATTAGTAGTGTCATTTTGTTTTTTATTCTTTAATATAGATTTGATAAAACAATATATGGTGCTATTTTATATAACCGATTCATTAGAATCAGCGGGGGAACACTATATAAATAGCGAATTATATGGATCCTATGAAGGGAATTTATTTGCTTATTTATATAAATTATTGCCTGCTGCAGTTATTCCTCTTTGCTGGATAATATTTTTTAAGAATAAAACACAGGGATTGCTACAAAGTAAAATGCAAGGTCTAGTTTTTTTATATATCATACTTGGAACTATTACGGCTGTAATTCCTTTTTTTTCTAGATTTTCGAATTATCTAGTTTTTATATTAATATTATTTTATTCTTTATCGTTTTGGTTATATATGCAGGAAGAAAAGAGTCAAGTGAAAAAGATATTTGTTACTTGCACTTTTTTGATTACAGTCACATTCTTCCCTGTTTATAAGTTCTTAACTCCTATTCCTATTTTAGAATCAGCTACATGGAGTTCAAGATATTACCCCTATTATAGTATATTTTTTCCTGAAAAGGATAAAGATAGAGAATATCTTTATTATATGAATTATTAAATTATGTATAATAAATTAGTTCCCAAATTGGCCTCAAAATCAGATTGTACAGCCTGTTCTGCTTGTGTTGATATATGTCCAACGAGATCGCTAATGTATATAGAAGGTTATGATGGTTTCTATTCGATAGAATTAAATCGACAATCATGTATTCAATGTAAAAAGTGCGAAAAGGTATGCCCTATAGTGAGTAATTATTGTTATGGCAATAATGATATTTCTTCTTGCACTAAGACATATGCAGCTTGGAATAATGATTTTTGGGTTAGGGAGAGGAGTTCTTCTGGAGGAATATTTTCTGCATTAGCGAAATTGTTTTTATTAAATGGTGATTATGTTGTAGGAGCTGTAATTGAAGGGTTTAGAGTAAAACATATCATAACAAATGATATTAATGATTTACCAAAACTACAAGGAACAAAATATTTAAGTAGTAACTTGAGTGGTATTTATAAGCAGGTTAAAGAATTGCTTAAAACGAATTCTAAGGTTTTATTTTCGGGGATACCATGCCAAGTAGCTGGACTAAAATCATTTTTATCTATTACATATCCCAATTTATACACAGTTGATTTAATATGTGGTGGTGTTCCCTCAAATATTTTGGTTGATAAATTTATAAGTAATTGTGATGATACATCTCTTAGTTCTATATATTCTTTTAGAGATAAAAATAATGGGTGGAAGAGTAAAGAATATAAATATGGATTGAAGCTTTTAAATACGAATGGGGAAATAATCGCATATACAGCTAAAAGAAATCTTGTAATTAATGGGTATGGTGTTGGTTTTGCTAACAGAGCATCATGTTATAGATGTAAATTCTCACTACTAAATCGAAATTCCGATATAACGATTGGAGATTTATGGGGGGATACTAAATTTGCTGATCAGCACTATAATGGTGTTTCTTTGGTTATATTGCATAATAGTCGCTTAGATTTAAAAAGTTTCAATATCTCTTTTGCAAAGATAAATATCAGAAATTATATACCTTTTAATTATCGACTATGCCATGGTATTGCATTAAAATATTTTTCCCCACAGAGACTTTTATTTTCTTTAATTATAAAAAAACTAAATTATAAATACACAGCTTTAATATACGGATTAATCGATGATGAATTTAATTTCAAGTTATTACCATTTTCTTATAAAATTATATGTTGTATTTTCTCAAAGATAGAGAATATTATTATAAAAAATTCTATTAATAGATTCTTATCCACAAAAAAAATATGAATATAGGATTATTAACTTACTACTATTCGACAAATTATGGTGCAATGTTACAGGCATATGCTACTGTTAAAATTTTAACTCAATTAGGTCATAAAGTAATACTGATTAATATACGTCAAGAAACAGAATCTCCTTCTTTGCTAAAAAGAATATTATATTTTTGGCGGAATAGAAATTTTAGGCGCTTTAGACAAACAAATTTTGTTGTAACCAAATCATTTAAAAGCTATTCTGATCTTTTAAATCATCAATTTAATTTTGATTGTTTAATTGTCGGAAGTGATCAAGTTTGGAATCCTTCTATAGCAAAGGATTTCTTGAAAGCTTATTTTTTAATGTTTTCAGATAACTGTATTAAGCTTTCTTATGCATCAAGTTTTGGAATAGATAACTGGCCTATTTCTGATTCAGTTCTTAACCATGAAATAATGAATACTCTTAATACATTTAAAGGTGTGTCAGTTAGAGAACAGACAGGTGCAAAATTATTAAAAGAAACATTTAATATTAATTCTGAAATAGTGCTTGATCCTACTTTCTTGTTAAAATCATATTTCAATATTAAGCCTATAAATAATAGAAATATTATTTGCTATAAACTTGTAAAAGATAATTTTTTTTATGAATGTTCATCAACTATATCTAAAATATTATCTTTGCCATTGTTCTTATTAAATGATATTTTTCCTCATAAAAATATTAAGTATATTTATCCTCCTTCAGTTGAAGATTGGGTTAGGTATATTGCATCGTCTGCCTTTGTTATTACCGACTCTTTTCATGGATTAGTATTTTCAATAATTTATCATAAACCTTTTATAGTAATGATTGGCAATCCGGAAAGAGCAAGCAGACTATTAGATTTACTAAAACTAATAGGCCTATCTGAACGTTGTGTAACTTCATCTACGGGTATTGACCAGCTTAAAAATATATTAAATACTTCGATTGATTATGTACATATAGATTCTGTATTGTCCGCTCAGCGAAATATTTCTATTAATTTTTTGAGTAGTAATTTAAATGAAAACTAAGATTATAATGCTTGCTACTTCACCAAATTATCATGGTGGAATAGCTTCGGTCCTTAGAATGTACCAAAATAGTAGACTATGGGATGAATATGATATTAAATGGATTTCTACTTCTATTGATAAAAATCTCTTTTTAAAGATATTTTATGTAATTCATGCATTGATTGTTTTTTCTTTTCATTTGCATAAAGCTAAAATTGTGCATATGCATTATAGTTCACCCATATCTGCTAAGCGCAAATGCATATTTGCATATTTAGTAAAATTATTTGGGAAACGTTTAATATCTCATATACATTATGGTAACCAATTGATGACAGTTGATAAGAAATATTATAGTTATTTGTTTGATAAATCTGATGTGGTTATTGTTTTATCAAATACAATAAAGAATTTATTAATAGAAAGATTCTCTATTAGTTCAGAAAAAATAAAAGTAATTTATAATCCAGCTCCTATCGATGTGGCTTGGAATAGTAAAAACACATCAGTGAGATTGAAACAGATTCTTTTTATAGGTACAATTTGTGCAAATAAAGGATATGATACTCTACTTAAAGCTTTCTCGTTAGTAAGTAATAAATATCCTGAATGGAGAATTGTATTTGCTGGTGTAGGAGAATTATCTAAAGCGAAGGAGACTGCACAAAACTTAAGAATATCAGATAAAGTTTCTTTTATAGGCTGGGCAGATAAACAGAAAAAATATCATTTACTCAATACTTCTTCATTTTTATGTTCTGCTAGTTACGCAGAAGGTTTTCCTATGGCTATTATTGAAGCTTGGTCTTTTAATTTGCCTGTTATTTGTACACCAGTTGGAGGAGTTGTAGATGTTATTATTGATGGTGAGAACAGCCTTCTGTTTGAGCCTGGGGATTATACTGAGTTGGCGCGGCAGATAGAAAGGTTTATAGTAGATGAATATTTTCGTGAAAGTGTCTCAAAAGAAGGACATAAGCTAATAGAATCTTATTTTAGTTTAGATATTATAGCATCTCAAATATCAAATATATATAAGAGACTTAATTAAGAATATTAATAATATAAATATGGTAACAAGAACTTTCTCTTGTATTATGTTTCATGCATTAAGTGATTCACCAAATGATAAATTTACTCTTAGTTATCATGAATTCGACTCTCTAATAGAACATCTTAATGCTTGTAAATACATTGTTACAGATATAAATACATTATCTGAAAAAAAGTATCCTAAAGGAAAATTTACTGTTTTTACATTTGATGATGGTCATGTTTCCAATCTTTATGCAGCAAAAAGGTTACATACTTTGGGCATGAAAGCTACTTTCTTTTTAGTAGAAGAGTATATTGGTATGCCAGAATATTTGAATATTGAACAAATTAAAGAGATAGTTGCTTTAGGTCACTCAATTGGGATACATGGATATGATCATGAATGGTGGACTGACTATAGTGTAGATAAGTTAAGTTTGAAATTATGTGAAGTTAAAGAATATCTGACTGAACAATTGGGCGTTAAGGTAATTTCATGTAGTCCTCCCGGAGGACAAATCAATGAAAAGATAATAAAAGCAATCTTAAATCTTAAATCTTTCAAATTTGTTAGAACGTCAAAACCTGGTATTAATAACGAAAATAATAAAGTAATGTTTTCAACAGGTATTAGGCATGGTTCGTCTTTAGATTTAATAATGAGGAAAATCAGTTGCGACAAAAAGACTTATTTGTATTTAAGAGTGCTGTATCATATTAAGTCTATATTGCATAGAGTTTATTGGAAAATTACATTTTATAGATAATGAATATATTAGTATCAGCCTTTGCGTGTTGTCCAAACAAGGGATCTGAATTTGGTGTTGGATGGAATTGGATCGTGTCTTTATCTTCATATTGTTGTATTCATGCTATAGTTGAAAAATCACAAAAGAGTGCCATCGAAGAGGCGCTATGTAATTTAGCACATAATGAAAACCTATTTTTTTATTATGTTGAGTTGGAAAGTTGTGCATGGAAGATGTATTATAATCAGGGTGATTGGAGATTTTATTACTACTATCATAAATGGCAAAAGAAGGTTTTTGTGAAGGCTTTAGAAATATGTCGAAATAATGCAATTGACATAGCTCATCAGTTAGATTTAATTTGCTTTCGTGAACCTGGATACTTTTCACAATTAGGAATTCCTTACGTTTGGGGACCAATTGGTGGTGTGGCATTCTATCCAGATGGTTATAAGTCTAGTTTACGCTTTTCAGAAAGGATTAAGTTTTCGATAAAGAAATTTATTTCATTGATTCAATTGAAATATTCTCATCGAGTAAAACTGTCAGCACAACAATCGAGAATTATTTTGGGCACTTCGAATGGCATTATTCAGTATTTTTCGAAAATCTATAAAACACCTATTGTACATGAACCTGAAGTCGGTTGTAATTATACAGATTTTGTTCATGTATTTCCTAAAGACAAATTTTCCATTCTGTGGGTAGGTCGTTTTATACCAAGTAAACAGTTGGACTTAGCATTACACATAGTCAGTCAACTAAAGTATTTTCCTGATATTGAATTTCATATTGTAGGTGATGGCCATAATAAAGCAGAATATTTAAAGTTAGCCCAAAAAATGAGAATTAGTGATAAGTGTCATTGGCATGGTAATATACCAATTCAGGATGTGCATCAATTAATGAAATCTTCTTCATTGTTACTTTTCACAAGCTTAGTTGAAGCTACTGCTACTGTTGTTACTGAAGCTCTCACTTACCGATTACCTATTATTTGTTTTGATACTTGTGGTTTTGGTCAACTTCTTTCTAATGATTGTGCTGTTAAAATACCGCTAAGTAATTTTGACTCATCTGTCCATGATTTTTCTACAGTTATTGGAGATTTATATTATAACCGTGAAAAACTTGTCTATATGGCAGCCAAGATTGATCCCATTTTACAATCTCAAGATTGGAAAGTCAAAGCAAGAAGAATATTTGAATATTACAAGCAAATTTTAAATAGTAAACAGTAAAGTAATGAGTTTTGAAACTAAGTCCTTATTAGATACCTATTCAATAGGTAATGTTCATATTTCTCAAGTTAATCTTATCTCATTTTCTGAACAGATAGAATATTGCGTAAAAAATAAAATATTGGGTTATGTTTGTGTAACAAACTCACGAACTGTATATCTTTCACAAAAAGATAATTTATATGCAAATATACAAAATAGTTCTTTGTTGACGGTCCCTGATGGGATGCCCTTGATTTGGATTGCTCATAATATGGGGTATAAAAGTGTAGGAAGAACATGCGGACCAGATATATTTAATTTATTATTAGAGAAGTCTGTATCTAATGGCTATTCACATTATTTTTATGGTGGTTCTTCTAATTCTATCTCAATTATCCAAGCAAAATGTAGAAGAGACTATGCTGGAATTGTAATTAAGGGGGCTATTTCACCACCTTTTCAATCTATTGATAAATTCAATATTAATTCTATTGCTAATGAAATTAATAAGTTAAAACCCACTTTTTTTTGGTGTGGATTAGGTGCCCCAAAGCAGGAGATTTTAATGTCTCGCTTGCAACCTCTTTTAACCGATACAATATGTATTGGTGTAGGGTTAGTGTTTGATTATTATGCTGGAACAGTTCAACGCTCACCTAAATGGATGCAAAAAGTAGGTTTAGAATGGTTATATAGGGTTTTGCAACAACCTTTAAAATCCAAAAGAGTTTTCTTCCCCTTTTTATGGATTTCTTTCATTCTTTTTAAAAGTATGTTTTGCAAATTAAGAAAGAAGTTAGATGTAAAATGAAAAAGTTAAGCTTAACTTTCCGTTTTCTAAGATTTATTGGATTGAATTATTCAGAAGAGGAGTACGGAGATGTTTCCATAATTAAAGTTTTTTTTAAATTTTGGACTAATATGTATCATGCTCTTTTATTGAGTATGATGAATTGGGTTATTTTTGAACCAATAAATCCAAGAATGTTACGTCCTTTTCTATTGAGGAGACTTGGCTGTAAGGTAGGCAAGGGAGTATTTATTGGAGATCATGTTGTTGTAGATGAGAATCATGCAGATCATATAATATTAGAAGATCATGTGCATATAGCTAGCGGTACTCGTTTGTTATGCCATCAACGAGATTTATCTAATTATTGTGTTGGAGATGATTATGCGAAGCTTGGTTATAAACTAGGTATAATCCATATGAAAAAGGGTAGTTTAGTTGGTATGGAATCATTTATTATGCCTGGTGTTACTATTGGTGAGGGTGCAATAGTTGGTGCTGGTTCTTTAGTTACAAAAGATATTCCAGCATGGACAGTTGCTGCAGGTAGACCAGCTAAGGTCGTGAAAGAAATTCCTCAGAGAATTTCTGTAAAATAATCTAGTAAATATTATTGTTTTGAATATACTAACCTTCGACATTGAAGACTGGTATAATTGCGACTTTATCTCAGGTGATTTCAATTGGGATAAACATGAAGTGCGTATATATCAGGGAGTAGACCGTATTCTTGCAGAATTGGAGAAACGGAATCAAAAAGGAACATTTTTTTGCCTTGGCTGGATTGCGGAAAGACATCCAGATGTTATTCATGCTATTCAAAAGCAGGGGCATCATATAGGTTGTCATTCCTATCAACATGAGTTGTCTTTCCGTTTTGATGAGAAGACATTTAAAGCAGATACATTGAAGGCGAAACGCCTAATAGAAGATGTGACGGGAGAGGAAGTGAATGCATTTCGTGCCCCGGGATTTTCTATCACTAAGAATAATACTTGGGCGCTTTATTGTCTGGCAGAGATGGGATTCAGATATGATTGTTCTATGTTTCCTGCTCCTCATGATTATGGTGGTATGCCAAGTTATGGAGAAGGTGTTCCGAAACGTATTGATGTTGGTGATGGAAGGATTATCAAAGAGTTTCCAATAAATATCCATCAGATAATGGGTAAACATATTGTTTTTTCCGGTGGTGGTTTCTTCCGTTTATTTCCTTATTGGCTGATTAATCATTGGGGAAGACATAGTGATTATATGATGACTTATTTTCATCCGAGAGATTTTGATGAAGGGCAACCTGTCATGAAAAGCTTACCTGTAATGCGTCGTTTTAAGAGTTATGTTGGCATAAAAGGGGCTTTTACTAAGTTTCAGAAGGTATTGGATCATTATGAATTTTATAATGTAGAGCAGGCTGATAAGCTTATTAATTGGAATACTATTCCTATGATGCGATTAGATGATTTAAAATAAGAGAATCATGAATATACTTATTACAGGAATTCACGGTTTTGTGGGCTCCAATCTAGTTATTGCCCTAAAAAAGCGTCATATTCTTTATGGTCTTGATATCGTCGCTCCTGAAAAGGAGGGAGTAGTGAAGACTTTTGCTTGGGAAGATATTGAATCAACTTCTTTTCCAATGCAGCGTTTGCCACAATTTGATGCCATCATCCATCTGGCCGGTAAAGCACATGATACAAAGAACCAGTCTGTTGCACAGGCGTATTTTGATATCAATACAGGACTGACTCAGAAGATCTTTGATTTCTTTCTGGAATCTACAGCTAAAAAGTTCATATTCTTTAGTTCAGTGAAGGCTGCTGCCGATAGTGTAGTAGGGGATGCGTTGAGGGAAGATGTGATACCTACTCCAATAGGACCTTACGGAGAGAGTAAGATAGCAGCCGAGAACTATATTCTTGATAAATTAAAAATTAAGAATGAAAAATTAAAGCTGCATGATGATAGGAAGCAGGTATATATATTGAGACCCTGCATGATTCATGGCCCGGGCAATAAAGGAAACCTGAATTTGCTTTATAATGTGGTAAAGAAAGGTATTCCCTGGCCTTTGGGAGATTTTGAAAATAAGCGTTCGTTCACTTCTATAGATAACCTTTGCTATGTGGTGGAAGGTTTGCTAACGAAAAATGTAGCGAGTGGCATTTATCATATGGGGGATGACGAAGCTCTATCTACAAACGAATTGATAGCTCTCATGTGTGAGGCTATGGGTAAAGAACCTCATATCTGGAAGATGAACCGGAAGATGATGGAAGGTTGTGCAGGTTTAGGAACTTTACTTCATCTGCCGCTGAATACTGAGCGTTTGCGGAAACTGACGGAGAATTACGTGGTTAGTAATGAGAAGATTAAAGCTGCACTTGGCATTGAA
>ULMJ01007659.1_pt1 | contig 20002 bp, 20 predicted proteins | sample 1951641 | NCBI WGS metagenome assembly ULMJ01 (sample SAMEA4835550, study PRJEB28245) | human gut metagenome | biome: gut microbiome; material: fecal sample | place: Denmark | collected 2008 | reverse complement strand
GTAAGGCAGGTGCTCTAACCAGCTGAGCTATGCCCCCATAAGCCCTTCACACATTTTTGTTTCGCCGCATCAGCGACGTTTAATATCTTACACTATAACCCTTAATTTGTCAACCACTTTTTTCAAATTTTTTTAATTTATTTTTTGCTCAGTTTTTTCGGCCTGTAAAGCCAGCTGAGCGATCTCTTCTTTGGAGAAGACATACTTCTTGTTGCAGTACTGACACACGGTCTCCACGTCACCCTGATCATCCCCATGGAGGCTTTTCAGCTCTTTGCTTCCCAGGGTGAGCAGCGCTTTGGCAAACCGTTCTTTATTGCAGGTGCAGACATAATGCACCGGAGCCTGGTCCAGAATCTCAACTTCAAATCCTTCCAGAGCAGTGCGGCACATTTCTTCAGGGGTCATCCCTTTTGCCAGCATCGTGGTGACAGAGTCCAGCTTGGCGATATTCTGTTCCAGACGATCTAAGGCAGCGTCGTCAGCCCCAGGCAGCGCTTGCAGGAGCAAGCCGCCGGAAAGCATAGCTTCCCCGCTTTCCTTATCCACCAATACACCTAGAGCGCACACTGTGGGGATCTGTTCACTGCTGGCATAGTAACTGGTCAGATCTTCCGCGATCTCTCCGCTGACGAGCTCCACCTGACCCACATAGGGATCGCCCTCCCCTGTGTCACGGATCACAGCAAGCCGGCCATCACAGCCTACACCGCCGCCCACGTCGATCTTGCCGTTGGGCTTCAGGGGCAGTTCTACATCAGGATGATCCACATAGCCCCGCACGTTACCGTTGCTGTCGGAAATGGCCACCAGATTCCCCAGAGGGCCGCCTCCGTTGATTTTTAAAGTGAGGGAAGCATCCTCCGACTTCAGCATGTCGCCCATAAGGGACGCGCCGGTCAAGAGCCTTCCCAGGGCAGCGCAGGCCGTTTTGGAAAGCCCGTGGACCTTCTGAGCAGTGTAAACAATTTTGCTGGAGTCGATGGCCGCAGCCATCAGACTGCCGTCAGAGGTGATCGTCCGAATGATCTTATCCATAAAGCTGTTAGTTCCTTCCTTGCTTTTTTGCCGCAAAAACCAATCGCTGGCTGTCTTTTCTGGGGGGATCGAAGGTCATCTCATCAAAGACTTGGATCTCTCCAAAACCCGCTCTGCGCAGCCGCTCTTGAATTTCCTCCACAGGATATGCCTGCTCAGAAAAGCGTTCTGTGCTGCGAGCATACAGGTCCCCCTCCGGCTGGAAAAAGTCCAGCTGGATATCCACTTTCCCATCTTTGTGGCATCGGTTCTGCCACACGCAATAGACATCCTCCGTTTCATACACGAAGGTTTCGTTTCCCAAAATTTCCTGGTGCTTGTAAAGAGTATTCATGTCAAAGAGAAAATATCCCCCGGGATCCATAAAAAAGGATACCTTCGAGAAAACTTTCTCCAGCTCTTCCCCATTCTTTAAATGGTTCAGGCTGTCCAGGGTACAAAAGACTGTGTCCACCGTCCCATACAGGTCGATGGACTGCATCTTCTGGCACAGAAACAGAATATCTGCTCCTGCTTCCGCGCATTTCATTCTGGCCTCAGAGAGCATTTCCACCGAGCCGTCGATACCATAGATATCTAAACCTCGGCGGTAAAGCTCCAAGGTCAAAGAGCCCGTACCGCACGCCAGATCCAAGCAGAGACCAGGCGTGTGGCCAAGGCGTTTCATCAGTTCCAACAGATAATCTGCCCGTTTGGCATATTCCACGTTGGCAGTCAGTTCATCGTAATATTGGGCGAAAACAGAATAGCTTCTCACTCCTGAGACTCCTTTTTGTCCAGACGCCCGAATACCAGTTCATAGCCGTCGCTACCGTAATTGAGAGAACGGTTGACCCGGCTGATCGTGGCGGTAGAAGCGCCTGTTTCCGACACGATATCACTGTAAACCCGTTTGTGGCTGAGCATATGTGCCACCGCCAGACGCTGAGACATGGCTTTCAGCTCCGGTACAGTACACAAATCATCGAAAAACTTATAGCATTCTTCCGGCGTCTCCAAAGCAAGGATCGCCTGAAATAGGAAATCAGTGTTTTTGTCATGGATCTTTTCGGTCATAAGTTTCCGCACATCCTCTCCATAAAGAACTCCATACTTTAAAATTTTAGCATAGAAAAGCGGAAAAGTAAACAGGAAAATCAAACGTCGTTACGCACCAGGTCCTCGTAGGTCTCCCCTTTGATGATGATTCTGGATTCACCCTGGGACACCATAACACAGGCAGGCTTCAAATTGCGGTTATAGTTGGAAGCCATGGAATAGTTGTAAGCACCTGTGGAAAGCACCGCCAGCAGGTCGCCAGACTGAGGACGCTGAATGGGAGTGTGCTCCTGAATCAAATCGCCGCTCTCACAGCATTTTCCCGCAATAGTCGCAATATAATCCGCGGGCTGGTCAGCCTTGTTGGCCAGCAGACAGGTATAGGCGGACTGGTACAGAGCGTACCGGGGATTGTCAAACATGCCGCCGTCAATGGCCACGTAGTTCCGCACCCCGGGGATCTCCTTGATGGCTCCCACAGTGTACAGCGTGATACCTGCTTCGCCCACAATGGAACGGCCGGGCTCAATATAGATACGGGGCAGATCCAGGCCTAGTTCGCGGCACTTGACATGGATTGCAGTGGAAACAGCCTCCATGTACTCCTCATAGGGTACCGCGTCGTCATTTTCTGTGTAGTGGATGCCGAAGCCACCGCCCAGATTCAAGTGCTCAAAGATCATACCCAGCTCGTCTCGGATCTTCCCGTAGAACTGAAGCATCACTTCCGCAGCATGGACAAAAGGAGTCTTTTCCAGGATCTGGGAACCAATATGACAGTGCAAACCCTTTACAGAGATATGCTCCATTTCCTTGGCGCGGCGCAGCGCTTCCATGGCTTCACCGTTTTCCAGGTCCAGACCAAATTTGGAATCCACTTGGCCGGTACGGATGAAATCATGGGTGTGAGCGTCAATGCCAGGCTTGATGCGGAAGGAAATAGATGCACTCGCGTTATGCTCTGCCGCAATAGTTTCCAGCCGCTCCAACTCATACAGATTATCCACAACGATATCGCCCACGCCGCTTTCCAGGGCCATGATCAATTCCCCAGTGGACTTATTATTTCCCTGGAAATGGATCTGGCTGCTAGGCACACCGGCCTGAAGAGCAGTGTAAAGCTCTCCCCCAGACACCACTTCTACATCCAGTCCCTCACTGAGCACGATGCGATAGATCTCTTTGCAGCTAAACGCCTTGCTGGCATAGATGGGTTTGCCGTTGCCGTTGTAATTCTTCTCAAAGGATGCCACATACCGACGGCAGGTCTGGCGGATCTCATCTTCACTCATCACATACAGCGGCGTCCCGTATTGCTCCGCCAGACGCACGGTATCACAGCCGCTGATTTCCAAATGTCCCTGGCTATTCACCTTCAGACAATTTGAGATCATTTCAAGTCCCCCATTTCTCATTCATTCCCACGGCTTACCGCCGCTTCCATCACTTGTTTGATTTCATCCAGTCCCGCTCCCTTCACAGAGGAGAACGGGTACCAAGGGATCCCCTGACTGCGAAACAGCTCGTCAAACAAAGCAGTTTGGCGTTCTGTCTCTGAGCGGTTCAACTTGTCGCTTTTGGTGCACACCACTACAAAGGGCCGACCGGTCTGCTGAAGAAAATCCACCATTTGTAGGTCGTCAGCAGTGGGCTTGTGGCGCATGTCCACCAGCTGGATCACAAGAGCCACGTTTCTGTCTTGGGCAAAGTATCCTTCCACCAAAGACGCCCAGCGGTCGCGCTCCCCCTTTGCCACTTTGGCGTAGCCATAGCCGGGCAGGTCCACCAGACGGCAGTCCGGCAGACGATAAAAATTAATGGTAGCGGTCTTACCAGGGGTGGCGCTGACTCTGGCCAAGGCTTTCCGATTGACCAGCCGGTTGATGAGCGAGGATTTTCCCACATTGGATTTTCCAGAGAAAACGATCTCCGGCAGTGTTCCTTTGGGGAGCTGTTCCTTTCGGCCGGCGGCCAGTTCAAATTCCACGTTCTGAAAATTCACTGCAAACTCCTTTTTACTGATAGAGTTCCGATGCTTTTTGATGTTTTGCGGTCAAATCACCGGGAAGGGGGCCGGTCTCCTGGGTCACAGGCCGGGGCATATGCACCAGGGCTGTTTCCAGAACAGTGTCTACCCTTTTTACCGGGATGAACTTCACATTTGCTTTGACCACTTCATCCACTTCTGCCAGATCCGGAACATTTTCCGCGGGGATCAGTACAGTGGTCATGCCGTTTTTATAGGCAGCCATGGATTTTTCCTTCAGGCCGCCGATGGGCAATACCCGGCCCTGTAAAGTGATTTCCCCTGTCATTGCCACGTCGTGGCGTACCGGAATGCCGCACAGAGCAGAAGTGATAGCCGTAGCCATAGCGATACCAGCGGAAGGACCGTCCTTGGGTACCGCGCCCTCGGGGGCATGAATGTGGATGTCGCACTTTTCGTAGAACTTGGGAGAGATCCCCAGTGCGCCAGCTCGCGTGCGGATGCAGGTGATAGCCGCGTTGGCGGATTCCTTCATCACGTCGCCCAAAGAACCGGTGAGCTGGATTTTCCCAGTGCCTTCCATCACAGCGACTTCAATGGGAAGAAGTTCGCCGCCTACGCTGGTCCAGGCCAGACCGTTGACAAGACCAATGGTATCTTCCCTAGAAAGCTGGTCCTTGGAATACTTTCTGGGACCAAGAAGGCTTTCCAAGTTTTCCGGTTTCACCGTATAGACAGTAAATTCCGGATCGGAAACGATCTGCTTTGCCACTTTCCGGCAGATGGAGGCAATTGACCGTTCCAGAGTACGAACGCCAGCCTCCCGGGTGTAGCTTTCGATCAGCTCTTTCACGGCGGGCTTGGTGAACTTCAGCTGGGAAGGCTGAATACCGTGTTTTTTCAGCTGCTTCTTGATCAGGTGCCGTGTGGCGATATTGATCTTTTCTTCCAAGGTATAGCTGCCCAGCTCGATGATATCCATACGATCGTACAGCGGCCCGGGAATACGCCCCGCATCGTTGGCAGTGGTGATGAACAGCACCTTACTCAAGTCAAAGGGCATGTCCACGTAATGGTCGGTAAATTCGGTATTTTGCTCAGGGTCCAGAACTTCCAGCAATGCCGAAGAGGGATCCCCCTTGAAATTCTGTCCCAGTTTGTCAATCTCGTCCAGCAGGATCAGGGGGTTGTTGACTCCTGCCTGCTTCACCGCGTTGATGATCCGTCCAGGCATGGAGCCCACATAGGTGCGTCGATGCCCCATGATCTCCGCCTCGTCGCTGACGCCGCCCAGAGACACCCGGACATACTTCCGACCAGTAGCCTCGGCAATAGACCGGGCAATGGAGGTTTTACCAACGCCGGGAGGGCCTACCAAGCAGATGATCTGCCCAGTCTGCTCCGTGGTAAGGCTCTTTACCGCCAGGATCTCAATGAAGCGCTCTTTCACCTTCTCCAGGCCGTAATGGTCCCGGTCAAGGATCCTTTGAGCCCGCTTCAAGTCCAGCTTTTCTTTGGACGCGGTTTTCCAAGGCAGTTCCAAACAGGTGTCCAGGTACATGCGGATCACACTGGCTTCGTGGGAACCGTAAGGCATACGGTAGAGCTTGTCGCACTCTTTCAGAAGTTTATCTTCGCATACTTTGGAGAGCCCAAGGGCAAGGACCTTTTCGCGCAGCTCGTCTGCCTCCTGCTGGGGGCTGTCATCCTCCCCCAGCTCGCTGGCAATGGCGCGCATCTGCTCTTTCAGGTAGTATTCCCTCTGATTTTCATCCATTTGGGCTTGGGCCTTTTGGTTGATCTCGTTTTCCACCGAAAGAATCTTGATCTCCTCGGTGATCACATCGATGAGCTTTTGAATCCGCTTCAAGGGACGCAGCTCATCCAGGATGTACTGTTTCCTCTCAAAATCGATGGAGATATTAGAAGCGATATAGTCAGCCAGCCGGCCGCAGTCCTTTTCCTGAAGTACGCCCAGGAGCACATCCGGAGGCACATGCTTGAACAGCCGGAGATACTCGTCGAACTTTTCATGAATGATGCGCAGCAGCGCCTCAGAACGGTAGGACGGCTTATAAGTGAGCACGGGACACTTGGTGATGTCGCCCAGCAGATAAGGCTCCTCCTGCAGAAGAGAATGGATCTCTCCGCGGCAGACGCCTTCCACATGGAGCTTCACGCCCTCCTCAGAGTGCTGTACCACCTGCTTGACCCGACCGATGACGCCGATCTTGTAGAGGTCATCCCCAGTAGGTTCCTTCTCAGAAAGATCCGTCTGGGTTACCAGGAAGATCAGCCGGTCTTTGGAAAGGGCTTCCGATACAGCCAATACAGATTTTTTCCGGGCCACATCGAATTGCAGCATCATACCCGGGAAAAACACCAGGCCCCGCACAGCCAGTACAGGCAAGACCAAATTATTCTCGATCTTGGTATTTTCGTCTGTAAAAATTTGCATGTATGTACTCCTAAATACCAGCAAAAGGCTGGGGCCGGCGCCTCAGCCTTTTTTCTGTGGAATTGTGTTGCTTTACGATACGGAATCCCGGCGGTCCCTGCGCTTGGGCTGGGTGATCTTGATCTTGACTGGTTTCCGTTCCTGATTGTAGGTGATCTGAGGGGCTGCCCCATCCTCTACGGTCTCCTTGGTGATGACTACCTTTTCGATGGTGTAGTCACTGGGTACCTGGTACATCAGAGGCATCAAAATATCCTCCATGATGGACCGCAGACCACGGGCGCCAGTTTTGCGCTCCAAGGTCTTTTTCGCCACAGCCACCAAAGCGTCCTCGGTGAATTCCAAATCAACCTTATCCAGGTCGAACAGCTTCTTGTACTGATTCAGCAGAGAGTTTTTAGGCTCCCGCAGGATCCGCACCAAAGCTTCCTCATCCAAGGCGTTCAAGGCAGTGATCACAGGAATACGGCCTACCAGCTCGGGAATTAGGCCATACTTCACCAGATCATGAGGCGTGACATCCTTCATCCAGTCGATTTCGTCCAGCTCTTTCTTTCCGTGGACTTCGCCGCCGAATCCCAGGGAACTGGAAGCCGACCGTTTCTGGACGATCTTTTCCAGGCCGTCGAAGGCGCCGCCGCAAATGAACAAGATGTTGGACGTGTTGATGTTGATTGCTTCCTGCTGGGGATGCTTTCGCCCACCCTTGGGGGGAACGCTTGCCACAGTGCCTTCCAGAATCTTCAGAAGGGCCTGCTGTACGCCTTCACCACTTACATCACGGGTGATGGACTGGTTCTCAGACTTACGGGAGATCTTGTCGATCTCATCGATATAGATAATGCCCCGCTCGGCTTTGAAAATGTCATAATCCGCAGCCTGAATCAGCCGGAGAAGAATATTCTCCACATCTTCGCCCACATAGCCGGCCTCCGTCAATGTGGTGGCGTCGGCAATGGCGAAGGGCACATCCAGCAGCTTGGCAAGGGTCTGAGCCAAGTAGGTTTTACCCACGCCTGTGGGACCCAACAAAAGCACATTGCTCTTGGTGATCTCCACGTCATCGTCCGAGAAATAAATGCGTTTATAGTGATTGTAGACGGCAACGGAGAGGGCCATTTTCGCGCTGTCCTGACCCACCACGTATTCGTCCAGCTTCTTTTTGATCTCCTGGGGCTTCGGCAGGAGGATGCCTACCTCTTTTTCATCGCTCCTCCCCTTCTTCAGCCGGTCCTCGTCCTCAATGATGGACATGCACAGTTTGACGCAAGCGTCGCAGATATACACGCCGGACCCGGCGATCAGCCGGTCTGCAACGGACTGAGGCTTGCCGCAGAAGGAACAGCAGATCTCATGGTCATTGCTGTTTGGCATCCGTCTACTCCCTTTCTTCTTATCGATGTTCGATCACTTTGTCGATCAGGCCATATTCCAGGGCCTCCTGAGCGGTCATAAAATTATCCCGCTCCGTATCGCGCTGGATCACTTCCAGAGGCTGACCGGTACGCTCGGAAAGAATGTGGTTCAACCGGTCCTTAACGCGTAGGATGTGGTTGGCGTGGATGCTGATATCCGTAGCCTGACCCTGAGCGCCGCCGCTGGGCTGATGGATCATGATCTCGCTGTTGGGCAGGGCAAACCGCTTGCCCTTGGTGCCCGCGGCCAGCAGGAAGGATCCCATGCTTGCCGCCATGCCGATGCAGATAGTGGAAACATCGCACTTGATATACTGCATGGTGTCGTAAATGGCCATACCGTCAGTGATGACACCGCCGGGGCTGTTGATATACAGGGAGATATCCTTTTCCGGATCTTGCCCTTCCAAATACAGCAGCTGAGCGACCACAACACCGGCGGACGCGCTGTTCACATCTTCATTGAGAAGAATGATGCGGTCATTGAGCAGCCGGGAGAAAATATCGTAAGAACGCTCGCCCCGGTTTGTTTGTTCGATAACATAGGGGATTAAGCTCATGCGTTGTGAAGCTCCTTTCGCAAACATGATTTAGTATGAAAGCAAACAGTAAGGTTTATTCCCTGATCTTGCTGTTTAGCCCTCGGTTTTTTCCTCAGTGGATCCCTCTTTTTTCGCAGCCTTGCTCCGAGTCTTCTTGGGAGCCTCTTCACCTTCGGCAGCTTCCGCCTTCTTCTTGGTGGAGGTGCGCTTCTTCGCGGGCTTAGCAGCCTTCTCAGGGGCAGCTTCCTTGATCACAGCGTTTGCCTTGATCAAGTCGATAGCCTTCTGATTCTGGATGTCGCCGTTGATGCCTTCTACGCTCACCAGGTTCTTCACGTTCTCAAGAGGCATGCCGTAAGCGTCAGCAAGCTTCTGATACTCGGCCTCGGTCTCTTCCTCAGTGGGCTTCAGCTCTTCCAGCTGAGCAATCTTCTCCAGACCCAAGCGGACCTTCACCTGGCGCTCGGCCTGAGGCTTGTACTGGGTGCGCAGATCGTCGGTGGTCTGGCCGGTATACTTCAGATAGGTTTCCAGCTTCAGGCCCTGAGACTGGAGACGATAAGCGAAGGAGTTGATGATCTCATCCACTTCGTTCTCAACCATCTCGTCGGGGATCTCAGCCTGGACCTTCTCGATGACAGCTTCCACCAGCTGGTTCTCAATGTCGCTCTCAGCAGCCTTGTTCTTCTGCTCCTGGAGACGCTTCTCGATGTCCTTGCGGTACTCGTCCAGAGTGTCGAACTCGCTGACGTCCTTGACGAACTCGTCGTCGACCTCAGGCAGTTCCTTCTTCTTGATCTCATGCAGCTTGATCTTGAACACAGCGGGCTTGCCCTTCAGTTCCTCGGCATGGTAATCCTCAGGGAAGGTAACGTTCACGTCAAACTCATCGCCCACGTTGTGGCCCACTACCTGATCCTCGAAGCCGGGGATGAACTGGCCGGCGCCCAGGGTCAGCTCGTAGTTGTCAGCCTTGCCGCCGTCAAACTGCTTGCCATCCACATAGCCGTCAAAGTCGATGGTGACCATGTCGCCGTTCTCAGCAGCCCGGTCTTCCACGGTGACGATACGGGAGTTGCGCTCACGCACGCGGTCAATCTCACGGTCAATGTCCTCAGCGGTGACTTCCACGGGGATCTTGGTGACCTCGATGCCCTTATAGCCTTCGATGGTGGCTTCAGGCTTGGTGACAACGTTCAGCTTGCACTGAATGCCCTTTTCCTTGCTGATCTCGTCGATCTTAAACTCGCCGATGCTGATGACCTGCAGGCCAGACTTCTCCACAGCCTCCATCACCATGGGACGATACAGGTGGTCGATAGCGGCTTCAAAGAACACTTCCTCGCCGTAATATTTCTCAATGAAAGCCCGGGGAGCCTTGCCCTTGCGGAAGCCGGGAACGTTCATTTTTTTGCTTTCCCGCTTGTAAACAGCGTTGATAGCGTCGTTAAATTCTTCGGGGCTGACTTCCAGCTCCAATTCATAGCGGTTGATTTCCAGGTTGTTGGTCGCTTTAACATTCATGACTCTGATTTCCTCTCAAAATAGACTTACCGAAGTAACTAAATAATTATATCACAGGCTTGTGAAAGAATCTACAACTTTTCCGCAAATTATTTGGGAAAAGAGAAAAAAACTGGACTCATTCCACTTTTACGGGACAAAATTGGACGTAGTCGGCGGAGATCAAGTGCATCTGTACACCTTTATACTCTCCCACCAACGCTTTTTGGGCGGCGTTTTGACCATGGATGTGACCGAAATAACAGTGTTGTATCTGGTTTTCGGCGAGCAGTTCCAAAATCTCTCTGCATTCCATGTCATCGTAAACCGGAGGATAATGGAGAAATGCTACCATCTCTCCTCCCAGTTTCTTCGCTTCTGCCATGGACATGGAAAGCCGTCCCGCTTCTCTGGCAACGATTTTTTTGTCCTCGGCGGTCTCGGAATTGTACAGCCATCCTCTCGTGCCGCAAAGAGCTTTCCCCTCTACAAGATAAGCGCAGTTAAAGAGCACCTTCATGTCTGTAAAACCGTTGGCCGCCAGAAATTGGTCGATTTTGCTCCGGGTAGACCACCAGTAATCGTGGTTGCCCTTAAGGAGGATCTTTTCTCCCGGCAGGCTGTGAAGGAACTGGAGATCCTGCAAGGTGTCCTCCAGCTTCATTGCCCAGGAAATATCCCCGGCCACCACTACGGTGTCCCCTTCTTTGACCTCTCTGCGCCAATTCTCTTCCAGACGTTGCACGTAATCCTGCCAGCCGCGAAAAACATCCATGGGCTTTTCCCCGTTTAGGGACAGGTGCAGGTCCGCGATGGCAAAAAGGCTCATTGCTTACCGCCTATCCCAAGGGTCTCCAGTACGTAACTGGACGCCTGATCCTTGGGGATCACCAAAGAGAAGCGCTCAGGTTTTTCCCGCAGAGAACGGAGCTGTGCCGGTGCGCTGATCCCCGTAGTATCTTCCAATTTCTGAAGGTTCTCGAAATCGTCCTCCCCGGCAGCTTGTCCCAAGGATTCCAAAACGCTGGCGGAGAACTTATAGGGGTTAGCCGTGGAGGCGATCACTGTGGGAACGGACTGACCCTCTGTTTCCTTATGATACTGGTAATATACGTCTACTGCCACAGCTGTGTGAGTGTCGCAGAGATACTGCTCCTTCTCCCACAGATTCCGCACAGTCTCCGCTGTGCCTGCTTCGTCGCAGAAACCACCGTAAAACAAATCCTGCACCTTTTTCAGAACAGTTTCACCCACAGAGTAAACACCTGTTTCTGCCAGGTCGTTCATCCAGGAAGAGAGAACCTGGCTGTCCTCTCCCGCCAGATCATAGAGCAGACGTTCCAGGTTGCTGGAAATGAGGATGTCCATAGAGGGTGAAGAGGTGGCGTAAAACTCCCGGCGGCGGTCATAGGTGCCGGTACGGATAAAGTCGGTGAGCACTTTGTTGGCGTTGGATGCGCAAACCAGCTTCCGAATGGGCAGACCCATTTTCCGGGCATAATAGGCCGCAAGAATGTTGCCGAAGTTTCCAGTGGGGACTACCACGTCCATGGGGTCGCCCAGAGAAAGGCGGCTTGTCCGGACCAGCTCCAGATAAGCAAAGATGTAATAAACAATCTGCGGCAGGAGCCTTCCCCAGTTGATGGAGTTGGCGCTGGAGAACAGCATATTGTGTTCCGCCAAAACTGCTTTCAGTTCCGGGTCGGTGAAGATCTTCTTCACGCTGGACTGAGCGTCGTCAAAGTTTCCTTCAATGGCGCATACAGACACGTTGGCTCCTTCTTGGGTGGCCATCTGGCGTTTCTGCATGGGGCTGACTCCATCCCGAGGATAGAACACCAGGATCCGAGTGCCAGGTACATCGCTGAATCCTTCCAGAGCCGCTTTGCCGGTGTCGCCGGAAGTGGCGGTGAGAATGACCGCTTCTTTGCCACCGCCCACTTTCTTTAAAGCAGTGGTGAGAAACTGGGGCAGGATCTGAAGCGCCATATCCTTAAAAGCGCAGGTGGGTCCATGCCACAGTTCCAGCAGCACCTTGTCGTCTGCCAAGGGAACTAACTTTACAGGGCAAGAGTCGCCAAACTTCTCAGAAGTATAAGCCTTATCCACGCAGGCGGCGATCTCCTCCTCCGTGAAATCGGTCAAAAACTTTCCGAAGATTTCCTTTGCCAAAGCGGAATAATCCAACTTTGCCAGCGCGGGCAGCTCTTGGGAAAGATCGGGAAACGCTTCCGGTACGAACAGGCCGCCTTCCCGAGAGATCCCTTGAGCGATCACCTGGGAGGCTTCCAGCCGTAGCTGGGAATTGCGGGTACTTTTATAGAGCATCTGCATCACCTGTACTTCAAATTAAGATTCTCCGTCTGCCAGAGACGAAAGCGTCCTGGCTATCGCGGTATAACTATACCTTACTTTTTCAGTTCTGTCAAAGCAAATTCTCCTCACGGAACACTCTGGCGGCGTTTCCGTAGAATATTTTCTCAACCACAGTCTCAGGATAGTGGCGTAGAAACAGCTCGTAAAGAGCAGGGATAGCGGAAAGCCCCAGCATATCAGGCGGAAGATCTGCCCCATCCCAGTCGCCCCCCATGGCCAGAACATCTTCTCCGCCCAGAGACAGAAAATAATCTCCGTGGCGCAGTACGTCCTCCATAGAGGCTTTTTCCGGCTGGTCGTTGAGGAACGCCTTGTAGAAATTGAGACCTACCAGTCCACCTGATTCCTTGATGGCCAGGAACTGCTCTTTGGTCAAGTTCCGGGGATGACCACAGATCTCCTTGGCGTTGGAATGGGAGGCTACCAGAGGGCGTTCCGCAATCTCCGCCACATCCCAGAAAAGTTCCGGGCTGGCGTGAGACAGGTCTACCAGGATGCCCACCTGCTCCATGGCTTTTACAGCCTTGCGGCCAAAGTCAGTCAGGCCTGTAGTGCCTGGAGCCAATACCCCTCTGCCGATCTCTGTGGCGCCGTTCCAAGTGAGGGTGCATATGCGCACTCCGAGCCGCTTAAAGTCTTCGATATGTTCCAGCTTACCGCCTAGGGCCGCTCCGCTCTCTACGGTGAGAATGGCGCCATGATGTCCCTCACATTCCAAACGATCCAGATCCCCGGGATCCCGAAGCTGGGAAAGACAGCACTTGTTCTCCTCAACCTCTTTGGTGAATCTGTCCGCCACTTTCAGGAAACGCTGCCAGGCAGGCTCGCCCCGCAGGTCATCAGGCAGCCATACGGCGTAGCACTGTACGTAATGTTCCCAATTCTCCACGGTTTGCAGGTTTACGTGAAGTTGGTTTTTCTGTAAAGGAATATCCCTTTGCGCACACTCTGTCATGGTGTCGCAGTGCAGGTCAAAGTAACGCGTAACGACTCCTCCTTCCGACTCTACTGGGCAAAAAAGGCGTTTTCCAGATATGCTTCCACAGTAAGAATGCCCCCTCGCGAGCAGACTGCCGCTGCGTCAAACCGGGGCTGAAGCTCACTGGGATTTTGCCGCAGATACTCCATAGCGGTAGCTGTCAGTTTTCGCTGTTTCGCGGGAGTAATGGCTTCCAGCGGGGATACCAGGCTGTTTGGTGCCCGAGTCTTTACTTCCACAAATGCAATATACGTTCCACGTTTTGCAATGATGTCGATCTCGCCAAATCTGGAATGAAAATTCCTTTCTAGGATCTCATAGCCTCTTTCTTCCAGCCAGCTGGCAACACAGTTTTCCCCCGCTTTGCCAGTTTCAGCTGTCATGAGTGCTTGTCCTCCAAATTCTTCAGGAAGCTTCTGCGGTGAATCGGCAGCAAACCAAACTGCTGAATAGCTTCATAATGGGCTTTTGTTCCATAGCCCTTATGTTTGGCGAAGCCGTATTGAGGATAAAGCTGATCCCATTCCCGCAAAAGTCGGTCACGACTCACCTTTGCCAGAATGGATGCCGCGGCGATGCTGGCGCACTGGGCGTCGCCCTTCACCACGGTCTCCCCAGGAATGGACAAAGGCGGCATCCGGTTGCCGTCCACCAAAACCCAGCCGGGCTGCTGGGACAAACCTTCCACTGCCCGTTTCATGGCCAGAAAGGTGGCTTGCAAAATGTTAATCTCATCGATCTCTTCCGCGGTGGCCCAGCCTACGCTCCAGGCGAGAGCCTGTTCCTGGATGACAGGAAACAACGCTTCCCGTTTTTTCTCTGTCAGCTTTTTGGAGTCGTTCAGTCCAGGGATAGACAGGTCCATCGGAAAAATTACAGCGGCAGCGCATACCGGCCCGGCCAAAGGTCCTCTTCCCGCTTCATCCACGCCACAGACAGGGCCATGACCGGCGGCTTTCGCCCGGCGTTCCCAGGCGTACCAATCAAAGTTTTCCGGCAGTGTTACAGCAGTTTTTCCAGCCATTGGAAATCCTCCTTTGTGTCCTTAGGGACGTTCCAGGGTGATCCGTCCCAGTTTGCCTCCGCGATATTCGTCCAGAACGGTGATGGCGGCCCGCTCAGTATTGACTTCACCGCCGGAGATAAGCATGCCACGCTTGCGTCCCACTCGTTCTAGGATCTCGTGACCGGGAAGGTGATCCTCCGGGGAAATATTGGTCTTGTAGCGGCCGTTTACTGCATCGGGATATAGTTCCATCAGCAGTTCCAAAAGGTGCGCTGCCAAGCCTTCCAGGTCCAGAATCTCGTCCCGTACCGCGCCGGTGAACGCCAAATGCTCACCCACAATGGGATCTTCGAATTTGGGCCACAAAACGCCGGGGGTGTCCAGAAGTTCAAAGCCTTTTCCCACATTGAACCAGCGGTTCTGCCTCGTGACGCCGGGCCGGTCCTGCACCTCGGCCTTGCCTGCCTTACCACCTGAAATCATGCGGTTGATAAAGGAGGATTTGCCCACGTTGGGGATGCCCACCACCATCACACGGATGGGACGGCCTACCATACCTTTTCGCTCCCATGCTTGGATCTGTTCTTTCAAGACCTCCCGCACGGCAGGATAAAACCCGTTGATGCCTTTGCCGGTTTTGCTCTCAATGGGAATGGCTTTTTCTCCCAGGGACGCGTAATGAGCGATCCAGCGGTTTGTCTGGGCAGGGTCTGCCATATCGCTTTTGTTGAGCAGCACCACTTTGGGTTTGCGCTGAATAATGTCCCGCAGGACGGGATTGGAGCTGCTTTGGGGAACCCGAGCATCCAATATCTCCGCCACCGCGTCCACCAGTTTCAGGTCCTCGCCGATCTTCCGCCGTGTTTTTGCCATGTGGCCGGGAAACCACTGTATGGGTCGAATCTCTTCCACAAATACCGCCTCCTTACTATAACCGAGATGGGCGGCCCGTCTTGATCGCCAGTCCGCCCATGTGTGTCTATGTTTCAATTCTTTTAAATATTATATTGCGCTCAGGCCAATCCAGCCCTGGAAAGAGGATAGAGGTTAAAAACCACTTTTCCCAAAATATTCCGGCAGTCCACCATTCCTACGGAAACGAATCGACTGTCGGTAGAGTTGTCCCGGTTGTCTCCAAGAACAAACACGCAGCCTTCCGGTACAGTCTGAGGGAATTCCAGCACCTGGCCAGGCAGATCCGGCACATAGGTGATGCCATCCTCGGTGCCATACACAGAACCGGCCACTACCTGACCGTCCACAGTGACTTCTCCCAGCTCGGAGTCAAAGTCCACCACTTGGCCTTCGGTTGCAATCACCCGCTTGATAATAGGCTCGTCCAGTGCTTCCACTACGATGACCACATCTCCCTGTTGCGCAGGTCCTGCCAGCTGCGTCACCAAGACCCTGTCCCCATTATAATAGGTAGGTTCCATGGAGCGGCCGTCTACGGTGATGACCCGAGCCACAAAGGTGAACACGATCGCTACCAGCACTACCGCCATGACGATCGTTTCCGCCCATTCCAGCGCGGAACGTACAAAGGGAGAGTCCTTCCGGGGCTGTTTTTCTTCCATGTTGGTTTCCACAGTTCCCTCCAAGATAGTCCCTCCTTTTTACACGGGGCCAAGATTTTGGAACGGGAACAGATGGAATACGGCTTTGCCCAAAATATTCCGTTCGTCGATCATGCCCACGTCCTGATAACGGCTGTCCTCCGAAACGGCTCGATTATCCCCCAAAACAAACACGCAGCCCTCCGGCACGGTCTGAGGAAATTCCAGCAGCTCAAAGGAACTGAACGGCTCTTCTGTGATGCCGTTTTCCAGTCCAAACTGGGTTTCGTCCACCACTTGACCGTCCACCAGAACGGATTTTGTTTCATAGTCGAAGTCCACCACTTGGCCTTCAGTTGCGATCACTCGTTTGATGATGGGTTCTTCCAACACATTGACGATGACCACTACATCTCCCTGTTCCACGCCGTTCAGATCACTGACCACCAGTACCCGATCACCGTCATGAAAGCTGGGCACCATGGAAGTCCCGGTCACTGTGACAACGCGGCAGACGAACGTGAATACCACGGCGATCAGCACGATCGCCAGGACCACTTCTTCAATCCACTCCAGTATGGTGCGGACAGCCTTGCTCCGCGTTTGTACGCCTTCGGTCTGAAGATCCATAGGTTCGCCTCCCATCGGGTGAAAAATCATAGTGAGATCAGGAAAAATTTGTAGCAAAAAAGGGACAGCAACTTGTCCCTTTCTCACGTTTACTATGCAGCTTTCTTACTTGAGCTGTTCCTTGACCTTAGCGGCCTTGCCCACGCGATCACGCAGGTAGTACAGCTTGGCGCGACGCACACGGCCCTGACGAACAACCTTCACAGCCTTCACGTTGGGAGAATGAAGGGGGAACACACGCTCCACACCAACACCGTAGGAAACACGGCGCACGGTGAAGGTTTCGCTGATGCCGCTGCCCTTGCGAGCGATCACGGTGCCTTCAAACTGCTGGATACGCTCCCGGTCGCCTTCACGGATGTTCACGTCCACGCGGACAGTGTCACCGATGGAGAACTGGGGGACCTCAGCCTTGAGGGATTCCTGAGAGATCATTTTGATTGCGTCCATTTGAGATTCCTCCATAAATCGTAATGTTCAGACATTCATGCCGGTAACCCGGCAGCGGACTGCCCGCTTCCTTTCGCAGCGGCTGGATCTTAGCCTATCCGCCGCGGTTCGACCCCCACGGGCAAGCCTTCGAGGAAAACCCGCGGAATTCAAATGCTTAAATAGTTTATCACAAGGGAGGCAAAAAAGCAAGAAATATTTACCGCAATTCGGAAAAATCTTTCTTCAGCAGCCGTTTCCGAGTGATCGAGCAATAGGGCTCCACGTCCTCATACCGCTTCAGCGCTTCCAGCAGCAATGCAGGGTTAGTGCTGCCGTTCATGCTGCAGGGCAGTTTCAGGGAAAGCACCAGGCCGGGATCTTCCTTTGTCCACTGGACGCCGGAGAAATCGGGTTTGATGTCAAACTCTTTCTCCCCTTTTTTGGTGTGCTTTAATACCAGGATGGTATCCCGCGCCAAAAGATTTTGCAGCTTCTGTTCCAGTGCGTCCGGATCATCCGTTTCCAGAGCGATTTCGTATTCGCCAAACTGGATGTCCTCGAACTTGTCCACTTGTTCTGTCGCACCCAGTATCCGCAGGTCCCTGGGAAGATGAGCGTTTATCGCCTCCGCGATCTGATCCAGGGGACGTTCCTCTGTCAGACGGATATCCATACATTCCCGCTCACCGCACACTCCTAGAGAAAGGGGCATGGCGTAGGTCATATAGATTCTGGGGTTGAAGCCCTCCGTGTACCACACAGGAAGACCGGAGAGTTTAAGACCCCGGGACATGCACCGGGTCAGATCCAGGTGAGAAATATACCGCACTGAGCCTTTTTTCTCAAACCACACTCGTACGTTTTTCAACGCAGATCCCCCCTCCGTAGCATGCCGCGCCGCAATGGGAACACTGTTCCCGACAGTTGGGCGTGGTCAGATTTTGATAAGCGCGCTTGCACTCCTCGATAAAGAATTCCTTTTTCACGCCATAGTCTAAGTGATCCCAGGGGAACACCTCGTCAAATTCCCGATGACGATTGGCGTAAAAGGCCGGGTCCAGACCACAGGCTTCAAAGGCTTCCATCCATTTGTCAAAGTGGAAGCAGTCGTCCCAGCCGTCAAACCGCAGGCCGAACTCCCGAGCCTTTTCCATCACCGCGCAAAGCCGGCGGTCGCCCCGGGCAAAAACAGCTTCCAGGAAACTGGTCTGAGCACCGTGATAGCTGACGGAGATCTTCCGGGAATGAACGCCGCCTTTCAGGGCGTACTGCTTTTCCTGCAAAGTCTCCATGGTATCCTGGCCAAACCACTGGAAGGGCGTAAAGGGCTTAGGTACAAAGGCGGCGGCGCTGAGAGATACCTCTACCCCTTTCCCTTTGGGCTTCTCCTTGTTCTGGTAGAAGGCGTCAACTACCTTTTGGCCCAACTCGTCAATGGCCAGTACGTCCTCCATGGTCTCTGTGGGAAGGCCGATCATGAAGTACAGCTTGATCCTGGTCCAGCCCTCAGTGAAGGCCACATTCACCGTGCGCATCAGTTCTTCTTCCGTAACGTTCTTATTGATTACATCCCGCATCCGCTGGGAGCCCGCTTCCGGAGCGAAGGTAAGACCGCTCTTCCGCACGGAGTTGATCCGCTCCATCAGCTCGGGCGAGAAGTTGTCCACGCGCAGGCTGGGCAGAGAAAGGCTTACCTTTTCCCCTTCCGTCCATTGGTGCAGAGTGTCGATCAGCTCATTTAACCGGGCGTAGTCGCTGGTGCTGAGAGAGGAAAGGGAGATCTCATCGTAGCCGGTGGAATGGCACAGGTCACGGCATTGGCGATCGATGGTGTCGATGTTCTTTTCACGGTAGGGCCGGTAGAGGAATCCAGCCTGGCAGAATCGGCAGCCGCGAATACACCCACGAAGTACTTCTTCGGAAATACGGTTGTGGACCACATCGATGAGCGGCACTACAAAGTCCTTGGGATAATAGGCTTTGTTCATGTTTCGGATGACCCGTTTTTTCACGGTCTTAGGGGCTCCATGGGTGGGGACGTACTCCTTGACGGTACCGTCCTCGTTATAGGAGACATCGTAGAACGCGGGCACGTACACGCCCTCAATCTGGGCGGCCTGCTCCAAGAACTCTGTCTTGGATTTGCCCTCTTTCTTGCACTGACGATAAAGTTCCATCACCTCGATGTCCACTTCTTCTCCGTCGCCCAAAAAGAAGATGTCGAAGAAGTCCGCCAGAGGCTCTGGGTTACATGCGCAGGGGCCACCGCCCACCACGATGTTGAACAGGTCCGGCCGGTCGGCGCTGCGCAGAGGGATCCCCGCCAGCTCCAGCATATTCAATACATTTGTGTAGCTCAGCTCGTATTGGAGGGTGAAACCAATAAAATCGAACTGGTTCACCGGATCGCCGCTTTCCAGCCCGTAAAGCGGTATCCCTTCACGGCGCATCTCCTCCTCCATGTCCACCCAAGGAGCGAAAACACGTTCACACCAGAAGGAGGGCACTTCGTTGATGGCGCTGTACAGGATCTTGATCCCCAGGTGGGACATGCCGATCTCGTAGGTATCGGGAAAACAAAAGGCAAAGCGCACATCCACTTGAGAGGGATCCTTCACCACGGCGTTCAATTCCCCGCCCACATAACGGCCCGGCTTTTGTACTTTTTGCAGCGCGTGTTCCAGTTTTTTGTTTTGTCTCATCATGGGACCATCCGTCTCCTTAAAGAATTGCGCCGTCCACACAGGGACGGCTCGTTCGGCTTATTATAGCATAGGTTCTCTGGCGGTTCAATCGTTAGGATTAGGTCTTTCAGTGGATGAACATAGCGTCCCCAAAGCTGAAGAACCGATACCGCTCTTGCACGGCTGTGTTATAAGCATGGAGGATATGCTCCCGTCCAGCCAAAGCGGACACCAGCATGATCAGGGTACTCTCAGGCAGGTGGAAGTTGGTGATGAGAGCGTCCACCCCTTTGAATTCGCAGCCGGGATACAGGAAGATGTCTGTCCAGCCTTCACTTTCACGGAAGCAGCCTTCCCG
>ULMJ01039920.1_pt1 | contig 20035 bp, 10 predicted proteins | sample 1951641 | NCBI WGS metagenome assembly ULMJ01 (sample SAMEA4835550, study PRJEB28245) | human gut metagenome | biome: gut microbiome; material: fecal sample | place: Denmark | collected 2008 | reverse complement strand
ATCCCGATAGCGGCAGCCATAGGTTCGAAAATCAGGTAAACGTCACGACCACCGGCATGCTCGGCAGAGTCGCGTACGGCACGCAATTCCACTTCCGTACTACCTGAAGGGACACCGATTACCATACGAAGCGAAGGAGAGAACAGACGGCTACGGTTATTCACCATCTTTATCAGACCGCGTATCATTTGCTCACAAGCATAGAAGTCGGCAATTACACCGTCGCGGAGCGGACGGATGGTACGTATGTTTTCGTGGGTCTTTTCATGCATCATCTTTGCCTTGTCACCCACGGCAATCATCTTATCGGTACGACGGTCGAGAGCTACCACCGAAGGCTCATCCACCACAATCTTGCCATTGGTTGTGATAATGGTATTGGCGGTACCAAGGTCCATCGCTATTTCTTGCGTAAAAGAGAATAATCCCATGTAAATTAAAAATTGAGAATTAAAAATTAAAAAATATCACTCATATTAGGAACTGAGAATTAAAAGTGAGAGAAGATATTATTTCTCAATTTTCAATTCTCAATTCTCAATTTAATTAGTGTTTAAAATGACGGATTCCCGTAGTCACCATTGCGATGCCATGTTCATTGCAATAGTCGAACGAGAGTTGGTCTTTAATCGAGCCACCCGGCTGGATAACAGCAGTCACACCTTCGCCTCCGGCAATTTCCACACAGTCGGGGAAGGGGAAGAAAGCGTCGGATGCCATCACGGCACCTTTCAGGTCGAAACCAAAGTTCTTGGCTTTTTCAATAGCTTGCTTCAAAGCATCCACACGTGAAGTCTGTCCTACACCGCTTGCCAGCAATTGTTTGCCTTTTGCCAGTACGATGGCATTGGACTTGCTGTTCTTTACAATCTTATTTGCAAAGAGCATATCTTCTATTTCCTGTGCGGTAGGAGCTTTGGTGGTTACTGTCTTCAAATCTTCCGGCTGTTCGATGTTCAGGTCACGGTCCTGAACCAGTACGCCGTTCAGCAATGAGCGGAACTGTTTCTTCGGCAACGTAGTCGGCTTGCGAACCAGAATGATACGGTTCTTTTTCTGTCCCAGTATTTCCAGTGCATCCACATCGTAGTCGGGAGCGATAATTACTTCAAAGAAAATCTTGTTGATTTCCTCGGCAGCTTCCTTGTCAATCACACCGTTCGTGATGAGCACACCACCGAAAGCAGATACCGGGTCGCCTGCCAATGCATCGTTCCATGCTTCGAGCACCGTGGGGCGCGAAGCCAGACCACAGGCATTGTTATGCTTCAATACGGCAAAAGTTATATCTTCAAATTCGTCTATCAAGTCAACGGCAGCGTTGATATCGAGCAGGTTATTGTAAGAAATCTCTTTCCCATGAATCTGGTCGAACATTCCTTCCAGATTTCCATAGAAGTACCCCTTCTGGTGCGGGTTTTCCCCATAGCGCAAAGTCTTCTGATTGTTGGCAGAGCAACGGAATGCCGAACCTTCTTCACCATCGAAGTAGTTGAAAATGGCCGAGTCATAGTGAGAAGAAACAGCAAATGCCTCTTTGGCGAACCAACGGCGCTCTTCGATAGAGGTAGTAGCTCCGTGTTCCATCAGCATGTCGCGGAACGGCTGGTATTGAGCCTGAGAAGCAATAATCACTACATCATTAAAGTTTTTGGCAGCAGCACGTATCAGGGAGATGCCGCCTATGTCAATCTTCTCGATGATAGATGCTTCGTCGGCACCGGAAGCCACGGTAGCTTCAAACGGATACAGGTCGACGATTACAAGGTCTATTTCGGGAATTTCATATTTTTCAATCTGTTGCATATCCTGTTCCAGTCCGCGACGGCAAAGAATACCACCGAATACCTTCGGGTGCAAGGTTTTCACACGTCCTCCCAGGATAGAGGGATAAGTTGTCAGGTCTTCCACTGCCTTGCAGGGATAGCCCAGCGATTCTATAAACTGACGAGTTCCGCCGGTTGACAGAAACTCTACTCCTTCTTCATGCAGTTTGGTAATTATTTCGTCCAAACCTTCCTTATGATAAACCGATACCAGAGCGGTTTTAATTTTTTTTGTTTCAGACATGGATTTGCGTATTAACGATTTGATGCGCAAAGGTACTAAAAATGTTTATTTGCACATATACTCAAACACAATAAATTAGGTATAATTAAAAAAGGCAGCAATCCTGTTTAGGATTTACTGCCTTTTGCTTTATCTTTCGTAAAGTAGGAACTCTGAATATCATTGCATTATCAGAGCATTTTTGCCATCGTAGTGGCAAAGTTTTGCCATCGCATTGGCAAAGTCTTGCCATCATAGTGGCAAAGTTTTGCCATCACGGTGGCAAAGTTTTGCCATCACGGTGGCAAAGTCTTGCCAACGTGGTGGCAGTAATTACCAGATAGAGACGCGTTCTTCCACCGGTACGAACATTGGATCTTTTTCAGTAATACCGAATGCCTCATTCCATGCTGCGATGTGCGGCAATGCAGCGTCTACACGCCATTTGCCCAAAGAGTGTACATCCACCTTCGTCAATTGCAGGATAGCTTCGGGGCGGGTGTTGTTGGCCCAAACGTTGGCATAAGCCAGGAAGAAGCGTTGTTCGGGAGTGAAACCGTCTTTCACTTCCAGCGGAGCAGCAGCCGTAGCTTTCTTGAACGCTTGGAAAGAAACCTGCAGGCCTCCATGGTCGGCAATGTTCTCACCCAATGTCATACGCCCGTTGGCATGTACGCCCGGAGCCACTTCGATGCTGTCGAAGAAAGCAACCATCACGTCGGCACGTTTCTCAAAGTTCTTGGCATCTTCTTCCGTCCACCAGTCTTTCAGGTTACCGTCTTTATCGTACTGGCGTCCCTGGTCGTCGAATCCATGTGTCATTTCGTGACCGATTACCACACCGATAGCACCGTAGTTGAAGGCATCGTCAGCTTCCATATCGAAGAACGGATATTGCAGGATACCGGCAGGGAAACAGATTTCGTTCGTTGTCGGATTGTAATAAGCGTTTACGGTTTGCGGGGTCATCAGCCATTCGTCTTTGTCCACCGGTTTGCCAGCTTTTGCAACCATTTCGGCATAGCTCCATAAGTTAGCACGCTTTATGTTATTCCAGTATGAGTCGTCTTTGATTTCCAGTGTAGAGTAGTCTTTCCACTTGTCAGGATAGCCAATCTTCACGTGGAAGGTGGCCAGTTTTTCCTGTGCTTTCTGTTTGGTTTCATCACTCATCCAAGGCAGGTTGTTAATTCGCTCGCCCAAGCTCGTCTGAAGATTCTTCACCAGAGTAACCATACGTTCCTTGGCAGCAGCAGGGAAATATTTCTCTACATACATCTGTCCCACAGCTTCACCCAGTGCAGAGCTGACAACAGAAACAGCGGTCTTCCAACGAGGCTGCATCTCCTGTGTTCCGGACATAGTGCGGTCGTAGAAGTCGAAGTTTTGTTGAGCTATCTCGTCATTCAGGTAGTTGGCGGCAGCATCAATCAGTTTCCATTGCAGGTAGAGAGATTGCTGGTCAACAGGTAATGTATCCAGAATCTTGGCTGCCTCAGCCACAGAGGCAGGCTGACCTACGATGATTTCTTTTACGTCCTTCAAGCCAAGCTCTGACAGATAAGCATCCCAGTTGAAAGTGGGATAATTCTTCTTTATTTCTTCCATGCTCATCTTGTTGTAGTTGGCATGCGGGTCGCGCAGTTCGGTGCGAGAGCGGAAAGCCTTGGCAAGACGGGTTTCTACGTCCATCACTACTTCCATGCCTTTCTTGGCAGTAGCCTCATCGAAGCCTGCCAACTGATACATCTTCTGCACATGAGTGCGGAAAGCATCGCGGATAGCAGTAGTAGAAGGGTCTGTAGCCAGATAATAGTCACGTTCGCCCATACTCAAACCACTTTGATAAGTTTGTACGGCATTCTCGTTACTGTTCATTTCATCGGCAGCAACATACATTCCGAGGTAAGCGCCGATGCCTTGCTTGCGCAAGTTGGCCAATAGGGCATAGACATCTTTTTTATCCTTTAGAGCGGCTATTTGTTCCAGGTCGGCTTTGATAGGGGCAACACCTTCCTGGTTCAACTTCACGCTGTCCATAGCAATTTTATAAAGGTCGCCCACTTTTTGAGCCACACTACCGGCTTCATGCTGGGTGGCGGCAAGTTCCTCAATCAGACCTTGTATCTGTTTGCGGTTGTTCTCGGCAAGTTCGGTGAAAGAACCATATTGCGAATACTCAGCCGAAAGTGGATGGCTTTCAATCCAACCGCCACAGGCGTACTGATAGAAACTGCTTCCCGGAAGGGCAGTCGTGTCAAGATTGGCAAGTTTGATGCCGGCTGTCAATTCAGCCTTCTGCTTGCCGGTGCCGCATCCCGCCATCATGAGGCAAATTGCAGCGAAAGGTAAATACTTGGTAAATCTCATTCTTGTATTATTAAATTGGTTGATACATGTCATTGGTTACCACGCGCTTCTTCCAGTTCGGTAGAGGCGGTGTCCCACTCTTCCATCACGGAGTCGAGTTGTTGTTTCAACTTCTGATGCTGTTCGTAGAGTGTCATATCCGAAGCGCCTTCGGGAGTTGCCATTTTGGCTTCGAGAATGGCGATGGCGGATTCAGTCTGTTCTATCTCCTCTTCACAGTCGGCAACACGGCGTTCCAGCTTCTTGAGTTTTTTATTCAGTTCCTTTTGCTCTTCGTAAGAGAGTTTTGCGCCGGAAGGCTGCGCTGCCACATCCTTATCGGCACTTTCTTTTCCGTTGGAAGGGGAAGCTGAAAGTGTCGGTGATTTCTGTAATTCATTCAGGCTTTCTATCTGCTTTTTCTGTAGGAAATCGTAGATGCCGCCAAGATGTTCTTTCACAACGCCACCACCGAACTCATATACTTTAGTCGCAAGTCCGTCAAGGAAGTCACGGTCGTGGCTGACTAATATCACCGTACCGTCAAATTCGCGGATAGCATCTTTCAACACATCCTTCGAGCGCATATCCAGATGGTTGGTCGGTTCGTCCAGTATCAGGAAGTTCACGGGTTCCAGCAGGAGCTTAATCATAGCCAAACGGGTACGTTCACCACCTGAAAGCACTTTTACCTTCTTATCGGAAGCCTCGCCGCCGAACATGAATGCGCCAAGGATATCACGTATCTTGGTGCGGATGTCCCCCACTGCCACACGGTCGATAGTATCGAACACCGTAAGCGTTTCATCAAGAAGCTGTGCCTGGTTCTGGGCAAAGTATCCTATCTGGACATTATGTCCTAAAGTCAACTTTCCGGTATAATCGGTTATCTCGTCCATGATGCACTTCACGAGAGTAGATTTACCTTCACCGTTCTTGCCCACGAATGCCACTTTCTCACCACGATTGATGGTGAGGTTCACATCATGGAAGATGACGTGGTCGCCGTAGGCTTTGGCCACATCCTCACAGATGACAGGATAACTTCCGCTGCGATTGCTGCAAACAAATTTCAGGCGCAGTGCCGAGTTATCTTCTTCGTCCACTTCAATGCGGTCTATCTTTTCCAGTTGCTTGATGCGGCTTTGCACCTGCACGGCTTTGGTGGCTTTGTAGCGGAAACGTTCGATGAAGGCCTCGGTGTCTTCTATCTGCTTCTGCTGGTTTTCGTAGGCACGAAGTTGCTGCTCACGGCGTTCCTTCCGCAGCACGACAAACTCATCGTACTTCACTTTGTAGTCGTAAATCTGTCCGCAGGTGATTTCGATGGTGCGTGTGGTAACGTTGTTGAGGAAAGCACGGTCGTGACTTACCAACACTACCGCATTGGCACGGGTAGAGAGGAAGTTTTCCAGCCATTGGATACTCTCAATATCAAGGTGATTGGTAGGCTCATCGAGCAACAGCACATCGGGACGGCGAAGCAGGAGCTTTGCCAATTCGATACGCATACGCCAACCACCGGAAAACTCACTAGTGGAGCGGTCGAAGTCCTCACGGCTGAATCCCAGACCTTGCAGGGTTCGTTCTATTTCGGCACGGAAGTTAGTGCCGCCCATCATCAGGAAGCGTTCGTTCTCGTGGGTGAAGCGGTCGATAAGTTTATGATAATCCTCGCTGTCATAATCAGTGCGTTCGGCAAGCTGCCGGTTCATGCGTTCGATGTTTGCCTGCATCTCAAAGATGTGCTCGAAGGCAAGCTCGGCTTCTTGCATCACAGTGTGTTCATCGCTGAGAATCATCACTTGAGGCAGATAGCCAATAGTACATTCGCGGGGAACGGCAACAACGCCTGAAGTGGGCTGTTGCAAGCCAGCCAGTATCTTAAGCATGGTAGATTTGCCCGCACCATTCTTGCCCACCAGGGCGATGCGGTCTTTCTTGTTGATAACGTAAGAGACGTCTTCGAACAAAGGAGTGGCGTTGAATTCCACTTTCAGTCCTTCTACTGATATCATAGTGTCAATGAAATTTAGCGTTCAAGACTGCAAAGGTAGTCATTTCCGGCAGTTTGTCTTCAAATTATAGTCAGAAAGAAGACATCTGATACAACATTTCTGTTACTTTCACTGAGGATTCAGATTTACTAATATATATCAGACGCAGAGATATAACTTCCTAATGAATTATCCTTCCGGCAGCTTTGGTAAATTAGAAGAATACATCTACCTTTACGTCGTATATACAAACAGCAACCCAATTACTATACAAAAAAAGAATGAAAGAGGAACGCAATGTGCAACTATTCCGGGTAGGTCCCTACCTGTTCGGCACTTCATCTCCTATTCCAGGCTGGAAGTCAGAGGAACTTATCCCTTCCCTGAGCCCTTTCCTGTTGCCGGAAAAAGAAATTCCGGAAAGCAAGAGTAAGATTATATTCTCACTCAACATTCAGTTGGAAAAAGGGAGTAACGAGGAAGATAATTCGCAATACCACCAGCTCACAGAGTTTGAGTGGGAAGGTGCCACGTGCAGAATCAGCGTAATGACCGGTACCGACTCATACCTCATCACCATCCTTGCACCGAACGATACTAAAGAATATTCAGCCTGTTTCCACTCCGGCTTTGCCACAGGTACGTTGTTTTTGCACCACACAGAAGCAGATGCGTTCGTACTCAATAATATACTGATGATGGTGTATGCATTCAGGACTGCCTGCATGGATACCGTGCTGATGCATGCCTCCGTCATCAAGAAAGATGGAAAAGGCTACCTCTTCTTAGGGAAAAGCGGAACGGGAAAGAGCACGCACACCCGGTTGTGGTTAGAAAATATTCCCGGTTGCGAGTTACTGAATGACGATAATCCTATCGTCCACTATAATAAGGAAACCGGAGGAGCCACCGTCTACGGTTCGCCCTGGAGTGGAAAGACGCCTTGCTACAAGAACGATTCTGTTCCGGTAGGCGCATTCGTCCGCTTGGAGCAGGCACCGGAAAATATCATAAAAAGGGAAGGGGCAGCACGTGCATTCGCTTCCTTGTTGCCCTCCTGTTCCTGCCTGAAAGCAGTGGAAGAACTGAACAATGGCGTGATAGAAACCGTGAAACTTCTTGCCGCCAACCTGCCGGTCTATCATCTGAAATGCCGGCCCGACAAGGCGGCAGCCGAACTGAGTTTCAACACCATCAAGTAAGCAAATGATAAGCAACGAACAGAAAAGAATCATCCCCAATGAGGTATTACTCCCCGAAGTGGCACGCCTCATCAACGAAGGGCATACCGTGACGTTAATCATACGGGGCAACAGCATGAATCCCTTTCTTGTGGACCGCCGCGACCGCATCGTCGTAGGTCCCTTCACCGAAGCAGACTTGCAACCGGGTGCTGTTGTTCTGGCAAGGGAAAGTCTGGGACGCATCGTCTTCCATCGTATCATCCGCCGCAACGGACAGGAATTAACACTCCTAGGCGACGGAAACCTGAAAGTAACCGAACAGACCCATATAACGGATGTCATGGGAATCATGATTGCCGCCATACGCAAAGACAAGGAATACCCTTGCAACGGGCGAACCTGGCAGCGATATTCCTACTGGTGGATGAAGTTGATGCCTATAAGGCGCTGGTTGCTGGCGATATTCAGAAGAATCTAACATTAATAAATATACCACCCATGAAAATCAAAAAAGGCTTTACCCTCCACCAAGTCGGTGACGAATACGTCATCATGCAGAGCGGCACCGGCAATGTAGATTTCAGTAACATCATCAGTCTGAACCCCACAGCTGCCCGGCTATGGAAAAATGTAGAAAATAAAGAGTTCGATGCCGAAACGCTCGCCGCCTACCTTACGGAACACTACGAAGTAGAAGCCGACACCGCCGCACGCGATGCCCGCCAAGTGACAGAGGACTGGTTGAAAGCCGGAATCATAGAATAAAGATTGCAATACACTTTCCCGCGTAGCTAATCATATTAAAAAGATAAAGCATGAAGACAGCGCAGCTAAAATACGTCCGGGAAGTCTCCCACGGACAACGAGGACGCATCCTTCTCTCCTGCTTCACCGGAATTATCGGTGTAGGCGTCTCTCTTGCATTTATCTACGCCTCTAAAGTCGTCATAGACATCGCCACAGGTGCCGCAACCGGACGCCTGACTCATGCCGCCCTCCTCACCATCGCCCTACTGATAGCACAGCTTCTTTGCAGTGCCGCCGACACTTGGCTCAGTGCCCGTATGCAGGTAGAAGCCGGAAATGCCTTGCGCCACCGTCTCTTCTCCCGACTACTGCAAAGCCGTTGGAACGAACTGGAACGTTTCCACACCGGAGACATCGTAAACCGGGTGGAGCAGGACACTGCCGCCATCGTAGGACTACTGACCAGTACAATCCCCGCTTTTATTGTCACCATTGTCCAGTTACTGGCTGCATTCATTTTCTTCTGTCTACTCGACCCGTCCCTGCCATGGGTAGTTGTAGGAATCCTACCTATTTTTCTTCTCGGCAGCCGCTTCTACATGAAACGGATGCGCCGCTATACCCGGGAAATCCGGCAAAGTGATAGCCGTATTCAATCCGTCATCCAGGAGAGCCTGCAACACCGCACTGTTATCAAAACACTGGAACAGGGCGAACGGCATATCAATAAATTGGATGACTTGCAAGATGCTCTCCGTAGCCAGATATTCGGACGCACCCGCTTTTCATTATCGGCACGCACACTGGTAGCCTTCGCATTCTCCGGCGGTTATCTCACTGCTTTTCTTTGGGGAGCCGTCCGCCTCAGCACAGGCAGCATAACCTTCGGAACGATGACTGCTTTCCTACAATTAGTAGGCAAAGTGCAACGCCCTGCACTCGACCTTTCGCGCCTGCTGCCTTCGTTTATCAACGCCCTCACCGCCGTGGAGCGATTAATGGAACTGGAAGAACTGCCTGCTGAAACGACCGGAGAATCGGAATTCTTTGAAACAACGCCGGATTTGCAACTAAAGGATATTACCTTCAGTTATTCGCCAGGCGACCGCCCTATACTGAATCATTTCTCCTGCAACTTCCCCGCCGGAAGTTGTACTGCTGTTTTAGGTGAGACGGGTGCCGGTAAGACCACTCTTATCCGTCTGTTACTCGCTCTCACTACCCCTCAAGAAGGAGACATCACTCTTATAGGCAAAAGATTTTTAGGCCCTGCAAGTAACCACAATTCTTCATCTGTCAACGCAGCATTGCCTCAACTCTCAACTCTCAAGGTTTCTCCACAAACACGTGCCAACTTCGTCTACGTTCCCCAGGGAAATACCCTTTTCAGTGGTACTATCCGTGACAATCTCCTCATGGGTAATCCTCATGCCACGGAAACCCAGATGCTCCAATCCCTCCGCACCGCTTGTGCCGACTTTGTCTTTTCTCTTCCGCAAAGCATCGACACCAGTCTCAACGAACAAGGTGGCGGCCTCAGCGAAGGACAAGCCCAACGCATCGCCATCGCCCGTGCACTCCTCCGCCCGGGACACATCTTATTATTAGATGAAGCCACTTCCGCCCTCGACCCCGAAACCGAACGGCAATTAATAAAGAACCTGCGCAGAGACTGCACAGGAAAGACTTTTATCTTCATCACCCACCACCCCGCCGTAGCAGAATCCTGCGAAGCCAGCATACGCCTCTAAGAAGGGAAAGTAATTAAAAAAGGGAACCATCTCACGATGACTCCCTCTCATTACAATTTAAAATTACTTTCGCAAAGTCTCCAGACTTAAAACAGCTTGGCAGGATATTCACCTGCGTCCACTAAAGCCTGGATTTTATCTACAACGCTCTGGCGGTCTTCAGGATAAGTCACGCCAAACCATTTACTCGTAGTGTCAAGCACCTCGCACGTAGCAGTGCCGTCCTGAATCAACTTATCCACCATCAACGGGATGAAGAATTCGCTCTTCAGGTTCTCCATATTCTTCGGATCGCTCAGGAAGCTCTTGAAGAACTCGCAGCTATATCCAAAGTAATCGGGAGTGAAGCCCCAGAAGTTCATACTTACCGGAGTAGTTTCGGGAGTAGCTACCCACTCACCATTATCATCTACATATTTCACTTCGCCATTCATGCGCTGAATCTTAGTGCGTTCAACAACAGAAGTCAGCAGATTCTTGGCATCCGTGCCACAAAGCCCACGAGACACCGTACCACTATCGCTCAACGTGTTGCCGATACGGAAACCTACCATAGAGTATACATTCTCTGAACCTTCAAGCAGTGCAGAAAGGAACTTTCCCATCACCTGGAAAGAATCGCGACCATAGAAGTCATCACAGTTGATCACTGCAAACGGTTCTTTAATTACATCGGCACCCATCATTACAGCATGGTTGGTTCCCCAAGGTTTTGTACGACCTTCGGGACAAGTAAAGCCTTCGGGCAGGTCGTCAATAGACTGGAATACCAGTTCGCACGGAATGTGACCTTCGTATTTGGAAATAATTTTATCACGGAAGTCATTCTCAAAATCCTTACGGATAACGAACACGAGCTTACCGAATCCAGCGTTAATAGCATCGTAAATAGAGTAATCCATAATAGTCTCGCCATTGGGACCCAATCCGTCCAATTGCTTCAAGCCACCATAACGGCTGCCCATACCGGCTGCCAATAAGAATAAAGTTGGTTTCATATTAGTTATTATTAAAAATAGGTTAGTGTATCACTGTTGATTACGCTGGCAAAATTACAAAAAATATAACCAACAAAGGTAGACAATTAGTTCATAATTTAGTTCTATTGTACAAAACTTACAATTAGAACGGATAACCTATTGCAAAATGCCATGCCATGCCATCCTTGAACTTCGGAATATTATAATAGCCCTTCTTCCCAGTTTCATACGGATCGTGTAGTGCCACTCCCCAGTCCAAACGGAACACGAGGAAGTCCAGATCGTAACGCAAACCTGCACCTGTACCCAGAGCTATCTGTTTGGGGAAATTCTTTAAAGTGAGTTCTCCATTGGGCCGAGCCTCATCTTTACGCATCAACCAAACATTACCGGCATCAAGGAAGATAGCACCGTGCAAATCACCAAGGATACGAAAACGGTATTCTACGTTTGCCTCCATGCGGATGTCACCCACGTGGTTAATATAAGAATACTTCTTCTCCTTATTGGGCGGATAGCCACCGGGGCCGATACTACGTGCGGAATAAGCACGGATACTATTGGCACCACCTATATAGAATTGCTCGGTATAAGGCGCAGTGGTCGCATTTCCATAGGACCAAATCACTCCACCTGCAATGCGGGAAGCAATCATCTGATTCTTATCTATCCGGTAATGATAGCGGAACTCGGAATTCAACTTCAGGAACTGGGCAAAGGGGACGCCCATCAGTTTCTTATCTTCCTTGCTGAACGATTCTCCGAATGCACGGTAAATCAAGGAAGTCAGATTACCGGCGGAAGCCACCGTCGTCTGCCACCAGATAGGATTGCGAACAGTGCGCAGGGAAGCATTGTCGTAAGTATAAGTATATTCCATCTTAGGAATAAACTGATTACGGAGGCTGACATAGAGCGCAGGATTCTGGGCTTGTATTTCTTCAAAAGCCGTAGTGGGATTACGAAGTACATTGAACGTCAACTGGAAGGGTGTGATGCTATGCTTACGGGTGGGCACAGGCTGAAAATCGTATGTGACGTTTCCACCGAAAGCAAGCAGCTTGTAGTACTTGGCACGATTCATCTGGTCTATGTAGACACGGAAAGTGGTTGAAGCCGGAAAGTCATACTCCTTATCACCCATACGGGGGAAGACGATGCGCGGGAAAGTAAGTGCTGAAGACAATCCCAATTCGTAACTGTTCATCAGCGAACTGCTGTTCTTGCCCGTCTGCCATTCATAGGAACCGTTCACTTTCACATTCCAAGTCTCGCCACCACCGAAAACATTATTCTTGGTTACGGTGAAAGCGGCGCCGGGTCCCGTCTGGTTATTGCTTTTCATGGTGACGTTGAAGTCAAACTCTGCATCATACGGTTTATCCAATATGGCGCGAATATTCACGTCAAGGGTATCGGAAATGAGGGCGGTATCACGGGGAGTGTACTGCATTTCCAGATAGCGGAAAATGCCTACGCTTGCCAGACGCTCCTGGATACGGGTCTGACGATACTGGCTGTACAATTTGTCCGGACGGCGGCGCATGCCTCCCTTATCCAGTTCCTGACGCTTTCTTTGATAACCCTGATAGTGCAACCAGCGATAAAGCATATTGGGGCGTATCTTCAACTTATTGTAGTAGTGTATCCAGAAAGACTTATAATAAAGACTATCGTTCGGCATCTGTCCCTGCGGACCATGCAGATAGAAGTTGGTATTTCCTACGAAAAAAGGACGTTCGGCATCTTTCGGCAGACCGGGGACGGGTATTATGCGCAGACTAACGTGCCCACCGGGAACAAGCGTTGTGTCTGCCTGATAAGTCAGATAGTCGGGACGAAAATAGTAATAGCCCATATTACGTAACAGGCCACTGATACGGGTACGCTCACCATCAAGGTCGGTGACATTGAATTGTTCACCCGGACTGATGAGAGAGCGACGGCGCCCCAGATTGATGATACGCATGGTGGTATCGTTGAAACCACGATAATAAACGGTATCAATGAAGTATGGGTTGCGCATGTCGACAGTATATTGCAACTTGGCTTTCAGGCTGTCTTTGGGGTTCACAAAGGTTTGGTAGCTGACCTTGCCATTGAAGTAACCATAATCGTGCAGGATGTTCGTTGCCACCTTCTGGCGGATGTCCGGATTGACGGTGGACATAAATACAGGAGTAGCGGCAAAGCGATTGAATATCCACTTACCGAAACCTTTTTTATACTTGCTGAAGCCATTGTATACCCATAATCCGAAAGGAAAAGGGATGCGATATTCGGAGCTACCCAGCAGAGAGTTGTTGGGAGCTTTGGCAAGGGCTGCTTCTACTTCTTCCATTGCCGTCACACCAACCGGGGTCACGGAACGGTTCTCCACTATCATCGGCTTTTGTCCGGTGTAGAGCACTTCTCCTTCAGGCAGATGCTTAGTAGTGGAGCAAGCTGCCAGAAGCAGGGTTGCAATGAGTATATATACAAGTTTCTTCATCTTCTTTGCTTTATGTTTGCGGGTGTAACTACTCACCCCTACAAATTATCATTCATATTATTCACTTACCGGCTCTATTTTCTTTTTTCTCTTGAAAATGAACAACTCGCTTAGCTTATCCATCTTGCGGCGGAGTACAAGACCGACACCCGTCTCAGTGATTTCACCATCAAGCACACTTTCATAATTCTTGTTATGGAAAACGCGAACATAGCGCGTTCCACTGTTGTCCAGTCGATATTCCAGTGAGATATTGTCGATGAACGACTCTACATCATTCGTAGCATTGGCACCACTGGACACTTTTCCACCAATGATAACCTGCACACGGTCATTAAAGAAACGTTGCGAATAGCGGAAACTATAATCCGTTTGTTTATCACCGGTTTCGGCAGCAGTGCGGTCCTCAATACCGACACTGAGAGATGCATTCTTAAGGTTTCCGGTTAACGAATTAATCTGGCTTTGCAGTACACTGTTCAGTGCGGATCCCATAGTCAGTCCACCACCTTTCCCCCCATTGTACAGATACATGCCTGTGGCAAGCATGGTGATGGCCTGCTTGCTTCGCTCGTCTGCACTCATTGCCGCCAATTCATTCTGTACGCTGGCATCCTCGGGTGCGCTGAGGTTGAAACTCAGGTCGGGGTTTTCCAGACTGTTCTTAATGCTGATGGACACATCGAAGTTTACCATGCGTGAGCCACTATTGTCATCGCCGTCGGAGACGGAAGCGCGGACACGCTCCGTGGCAGTCAGGTTCAGTTTGGGATTCATCGGATTCCCCGTCCAGTCGACATAACTGCCATTGGTGAACTGAAATTCTTTCAAAGGAATCACAGGCAAGGCATACTTCATCATACCGCCAATCAAAGTATAACGACCGGACAACGTAAGATCGCCCTGTGGAGTATATTGCAGATTCAGGTCTCCTCCCCCTTCAAGTTCCACGCGACTACTACGGTCGGGACTGAGGTCGGCACGCAGGCGCACGGCATCGTCAATATGCACAGACATCAGCATATCCATACCGCCAAGCGACATGGTCGGTGTTTCCGTGGCCTGTACAGAAGTGGTATCCGTAAAGGAAGTGAACTTCACAAGCTCACCCAAGCGGTCCTCCACCGTCAGGGGAGAATCAGTCAACACATAGGTCACATCCGTATTACCCAGCAGATTCATATTCCCGCGCATGGTCAACGCATCCAGCGGACCGCGTACGGTGGCATTCAGGTCTACGAAGATTTTACCGTAGAGCATGCTTTCCTTGGTACGGGGCGCATCGAGTAAAGTATAATTCTGGGCACGCAGATTCAGTTTCGCAGTAGGCTTCTCCATATTACGGAAGTCCACATTACCGTCTATCGTAAAGGGATTCCGGCTGGTGGTGTATATGGCAAACTTATTAAAGATAAGCTGATTGTTTTCTATCTTCAACGGACGGTTGTCGAACCAATAGCGTGCGCCTGCCTGGCGGGCATAAACCGATACACTGTCCAACGAAAGGTCTCCACTCAACTTCGGCTTTTCCAGGGAGCCGTTGATGTAGAGCCCGCCATCAATATCACCTGTGAGGGCAACCATACGGTCGGGAACGAAAGCATTGGCAAGCGAAAGCGGGAAATGTTCAAAGGTGGTATTGACATCGATGGAATCGCGTCCGTTCTTCTGCTTCAGCACAGCATCGGCAGTCAATACTTCCTGATCTCCCGAACGGAAATAAGCGTTCAGGTAGTGAGTACCTGCATCACCCGGTAGCCACGTGGCACCCAGTCCGATGTTACCTACCGGCTGGCGTTCGTAGGTCAGGTTTTCCACACCGGCTTCCGCCGACACTTGCAGTGAAGTTGCCGTCTGTATATAATTTGCTTCTGCTGAGAATAGTCCTGTTATCCGTGGCATATAGGGCAAGATACCACTCAGTTTGTCCAGACGGAAACGGATTAATTCCAGATTAATGTTCTGCAAAGAAACGGTGTCCGACCTATCGGACTGCATACGGAAACAGAGTCCGTCATTGCTGTCCATGTCCACATTGGCATAGACTCGCATATTTTTGTGCAAGTAAATCCAGTTGTTGCCATCTACAAAATGGAACTTTTGGAAGGCAATGATGGGCTCGGCGGGCGTCAGGCGGAAAGCGATACCATTGCCCCTCCCCCTGCCTTCAATGAGTGGGCGGGCATTGACCCCGAGATCGAGACCGGTGTCTCCCTTGGCATCCACGTAGTTCAGAGTCAGTTCGGCATCATCGTTGCGGACTTCGCCCGTCAATGTGCTGCGGAATACAACCTGAGGATTCTTCGGCCCGTTGATAACACCGCCCTGCAACTTCATGCGAGCAGTATCCTGACTGATGGCAAAGAAGATGGTATCCAGTTGCAAGGAATCCATGCGCAGACCGTGTATAGCGGTCCGGCCATTGATACCCCGCTGGGGTGTGGTGCCGAAGCGCAGAATGAGATCATTAAAAGAAATATCCTTCGTTACCAGAAAGTAACTGACGGGATTCTGCTTGCCCGCTTTCAGTTGCATACCGGCCGAGGGGAGCGCCCGCCGCAGTTCGGCATGGTCAAGCTGCTTCTGTTCTATCTGTCTGGTGAGAAGTGTGGCGAAAGCACTGCCTTGGTCTATCAGTTTCTTCAGAGTGCTGCGGGCACGGAACTGGAAGTCAAGGTCGCCTGCATCCATCTTCATTTTGATGGAGTCGTGGCGTGCTTCCGCACCGAGATTGAAGGCGAAAGGATGCTTCAAGGGTTTGGGCGAAATACCCAACTCATGCAAGCCCACCTCCGTCACATTCATATCGAGTTTACCGTCCAGATACTTGCGGTCCAGACGCATATCGGCTTCGGCCTGCATCTTCAAGAGTGGGTTGTCACTCGCCAGGTGCACGGTGGCAAGAGCGGATTTCAATCCCGCCGTCAGGTCTATACCGGAGATGTGCCAGTGGCCGTATTGCAATTCGCCGAGGGAGGCTTTCAGGGTGGCCACCGTGCGGTGGTTGGCAGGGTCGAAGCCCTGGCCTTTGGCAGCAACTTTAGCCGAAAGGGTATAAATAGAGTCTTTGGGCAGGAAATGGTGCAGTTGCAGGGCATCCACGTTGAGGTCCGCCTGATAGGCTTCAGTTGCGGTGTTGTAGTGTGCCAGCAGGTTCAGCACGCCTTCGCGCTCTTTCAGCTTCAGGGTGGCATCGTACTTGGGGCCATCCATGGTGAGACGCGCCGTCAGATGCATACTGTCCGGCACCACGATGGAGCCATCCGGAGTGACACCTGTCAGGCCGGTAAGGAAGTTCAGATTCTGAGTGCGGATGTCGAGGTCGATGCTCCCGTTGCGGGTCAGACTGTCGGTGAGGTTCCATATTTCGCCGCCGCCGTCAAGGGTGAAAGCGCCCGGCAAATCCACGTTGAAACGTGAAATCTGCATCTGCCTGAAGTTACCTTCCGTTCCGGCACGAATGGTGAGGGGGCGGAAGGGATAGGCTTCCTTAAAAGTTTCAGGAAGTTCGCCAGCAAAGAGCATTACATCCTGCTTACCGATGCGGGCGTTGAAGCGGGCGGTCAATCGCCCGGTGGTAGGAATATCCACTAACTCCCAGTAAGTCTGCGCGGTGAAGTCCATCTCGCTATGCGGGGTGAGGAGCTTTAAAAACGGTACCTGTATCACAGTGGAATCAGCAAACACCCGTCCCGTCAGTGAGGTAACGCTCAGACCGGAACGTTCGTTCATGGAGAATTCGCGAATGACGGCGTTGATATTGTGCCCGGCGTAAAGCACGGAGTCTATGCCGATGCGTATATCCCGCAAGGCAATGTGCGAAGCATCGAAACCGGGAAGGGGCTTCACGGAGGTGCTGTCGGCATTGGCAAGGCTGCCGGTGTCGATAAGGCTGTTCAGTGCACTGGCAAGGTGGCTGCCCGTATCATAATTCACAGAGGTGCCGCTAAGCAGGAATTGCCTGAAACCATAGGCTTGGCGTCCGAGGTCAGCAGTGGCATCGTCTATTTCCGCCTCGCCCAGACGGGCGTCGAGGCTCATGGAGTCGAGAGGCATTTGCAGGTCTACGGAGACGTTTTTCAACGCTAGTTTGTGCAGGGCTATTTTCCAATTGAGAGTAGTGGCAGTAGTGTCCGGTTCGGCAGTGGTGGTGTCGTTCATCACTACCAACATGTGGGTGTCGCTCAGTTCTATACGATTGAGCACGACATCTTCCGTCTTCAGATTGATGCCATGGCTTTCGAGGAAGAAGCGGCCCAGCACACCTTTCAGGTGCATGCCTTCTATCAGATTGGCGGAATTTACGGAAACACCGTTCAAAGTTACTTCATCCACTTCCACCTGTCCCCGTATCAAGGGCCATGCCTGCACGCGCACGTTCAGGCTTTCGAGCAACAGCAAGGTGTCAGAGACTTGCCGCATGGCGAGGGTGTCACCGGGGACGGAAGCGATTTGTTTGTCAGCCTGCACAGGCTGTATCACCTGCACGCCGCGCACCAGCAGGTTCAACGGAAAGCGGAGGTCTATCCGCTCTACGGATATATCCATACCCGTAGCTTCGGATGCTATTGCAGTGGCCTGTTTCCGTATTAGGTTTTGTACGGGAGGCACGTAGAGCAATACCATCAGTATTACAAACAGTATAACAGGTGTAAGCAGTATCCATACTACCCATTTTATCCATTTTCTTCTCATGAGAGTATCATTCGATAGTCAGTGTTTAAATCGTTACAAAGTAAACAAATTCTCCTGACATTTAGTTCCCCATAAAGAAAAAAAGTCCAAAAAGCAGATGTTTCGAATAGTTGGTTTAATTAACTTGTAAATTGTCCGGGAACATATCGTATCTTGATTTTCTAATAGAGTTTCACAGCTTGTGTCAGCACTTCTTCTATAATGCTCAGTGCCAAAAGTGACTTTTCTTTTATCTCTTCGTTAAAAGGCACGCCGTGCGATGCTTCGAGCGCTTTCAGCAGAATTACGAGTTCATCAGCACCCAACAGCGTAAAGAGGGGGAGCATCTTGTGGCCCATAGCTGCGATGCCATCTGTGTCTTCCGCCTCAAGGGAATGCCGCAGGTGGTCAGTGTTAAGGCGCGTCTCGGTGACGAAACTTTCCAGAATGGATTTTGCCGCGTCGGCATCATCACCGGAGAAGGCGGTGAGGGCGGAAAAATTCAAAGTCGAAGTGCCGGCCGGTGTCGGTGTATCGGCGATTGACTCAGTTTCTGGAGGTGTTGCTTTCAGTTCCCCGGCTTCCTGTTTCAATTCGGCAAGCAACTCATTCACCATGAACGGTTTGTGCAGGCAGCCGGTGAAGCCGTGTTTTAGAAATTCATCCCGTTGCATGTCGCTGCGTGCAGTGACGGCAATTACAGGTATGGTCTTTGCCTGCGGAATATTCGAAGCACGCAACAGATTCAGCAGGTCGAAACCGTTCATTGCAGGCATCTGCACGTCAGTAAGCAGCACATCGAAAGTGTCGGTACGCAAGGCATCCAACAATTCATCCAATTGCAGGCAAGTGACGGAGGTTATGCCGCTTTGCGACAACATGGCGGAGGTGAGGGTGAGTTGGATACGGTCGTCATCAATCATGAGGATATGGAAAGATGAAGAATTAGAAATGAAGAATGAAGAATTACCTGACGGCGTGGGTGCGCAGCCCAATTCTTCATTCTTCATTCCCAATTCTTCATTCCCCTCCCTCTTCACCGGATAAAGCGGAACGCGAAGTGTAAATGTGCTCCCCTTTCCGGGCACACTGTCCACATCTATACGCCCTTCGAGTAACTGCACCAACATGCGGACGATGGACAGTCCCAGTCCGAACCCTTCTTCGCCCTGTGCTCCCGGCAGGCGGGTAAATTCCTGAAAGATACGTTCACGGTCGCCCGCCTCCATACCCTTGCCTGTATCGATGACAGAGAGCTTCAGGTGATTACCGGAGAAAGCAGGGTCATCCTTCGGTACAAAACAGGCTGTCAGTGTAATGCTGCCCTCCGAAGTGAACTTCACAGCATTGGAAAGCAGATTGTTGACAATCTGGCGCAAGCGCAGTGGGTCACTGATGAAGGTTCCTTTCAGTTCAGGGGCTATATCGCATTTCAGAGACAGTCCCTTGGCGGAAGTCAGTGGTTCGAAGCTGACATAGATTTCTTCCAGCAAGCGTGAAGGGTGGAAAGTGACACGATTAATCTCAGCTTTTTTCAGGTCGAGGCGATGGAAGTCGAGCAGATCGGTAACCAGTTTCAGAAGGTGTTCCGAGGAGGTTTTCATATTATCGAGGTAGAAGCGTTGCCGCTCATCTACAGTGAGACGTGAAAGCAGGTCGGCATAGCCCATGATGGAGCCTAAAGGGGCTTTGAAGTCGTGGGTGATGGCAAGCATCAGTTTTTCGCGGGAGGCGAGCAGTTCCTCGGCGAAGCGGTTGGCCTCTTCCAATTGGCGGCGGTAGCGGTTGCTACGGGTAATGTCGCGCCAAATCA
>ULMJ01037331.1_pt1 | contig 20272 bp, 19 predicted proteins | sample 1951641 | NCBI WGS metagenome assembly ULMJ01 (sample SAMEA4835550, study PRJEB28245) | human gut metagenome | biome: gut microbiome; material: fecal sample | place: Denmark | collected 2008 | reverse complement strand
AAAGACGGCATCCGCATGGCGGCAGGTGCAAAGGCCATTGCCATCCGGTGATCCTCGTAAGTTGCGATAACGGGGTTGGTTTCCGGTTCATGGCGCTCACCGTTCCAGATTAATATACTGTCCTCTTCCGACTTCACCACATATCCCAACTTATGTAATTCCGTGATGAGCGCCTGAATCCGGTCGGTTTCCTTTATTTTCAGACTCTGCAATCCGGTGAAACGGAAAGGTATGTTCATTAAACAACAAGTCACAACGAAAGTTTGTGCCAAGTCGGGTATATCGACTAAATCTTCCTCGATGCGGGCAACAGGGCTGCCCATCTTGGTCAATACTACTCCACGGTCGGTATGTGCTGTCCGTACACCAAGTTTCGTGAATATCTCCGCTCCCCGGCTGTCTCCCTGATAACTGCGTGGGAAAAGTCCCGATAATTCCACCTCAGTTTTTACGGTTTCCTTGTCGTTAGTTGCATCGTCATGGCTCAGGGCAACCATCTGATACCAATAGGACGCAGCACTCCAGTCGCTTTCCACCGTGAAAGGTATGTCTTTGTAAGTGCCGGGGCGGACGGTGATGCTACTTTCGGAACTCCATGCGGCTTCTGCACCGAATTCCTTCATCAGTTGCAACGTCAGGTTGATATAGGGGCGTGAGATGATTTCTCCCGTCAGGTTCAGTTTCAGTCCGTTTTTCAGAATCGGACCAATCATCAGTAAGGCAGATATATATTGTGAGCTTACGTTTCCGGCCAACGTGATTTCTTCGCCCGTCAGCTCCGTGCCCGTGATGCGTAGCGGAGGGTAACCCTCTTTGCCGGCATATTCTATTTGCGCACCCAGTTCGCGCAGGGCATCCACAAGAATCCGTATAGGGCGTTGCTGCATCCGTTCGGTACCCGTAATGATGCGTGTACCGGGTGTTACGCTGAGATAAGCGGTGAGAAAACGCATCGCTGTTCCGGCGGCAAGGATGTCGATATGTTCGGGAGTTCCGTCCAAAGCCTTTATCATGACACGGGTGTCGTCGCAGTCGCTCAGATTGGCGGGTGTGATGCATCCCTGTGCCAGAGCATGTAATATCAAAGCCCGGTTACTGATACTCTTGGAGGCCGGGAGCTGAATAGTGGTGTGCAGAGTGGCAGGTGCCGAAAGTTTATAACGCATAGTTGTATTCTTTCTTAGAATCTAATAGCTGGTTTACAGACTACAAAAGTACGATAAATATCTGAATAAAGAAACAGCTTTATGCTCTGTTGGCAGAATAAGTACATTTCTGTACTACGATATATATTGCCAACTTCTTGCCACTTCGTTGGCAAACTTTTGCCACCGTATTGGCAAGACCTTGCCATCGCATTGGCAATAACTGGCAAAAAATTGCGGACTAATCACTTGTTAGTCAGCAAAGAGTCGAAGAAGCTATCTTTTTCCCTGTTTCATGTCTTTTCTGAAATCCACAGGCGATATGCCCGCTTTCCGCTTGAAGAACTTCCCGAAAGAAGACTGGTCGGAAAAGTTGAGGGTTGTGGCTATCTCCTGTATGGATAGTTTGGAGTGTGTCAGCAAGTTGCGCGCTTCGCTGAATAGCATTTCAAAGATAAAGTCGCTCACGCTTTGCCCCGTCACGAGTTTCACGATTTGCGTCAGGTGATGGGTGGAAAGGTTTAGCCGTTCAGCGTAAAAGTCTACTTTGTGTTCTTCACGGTAATGTGCCGCCAGTAGTTCGATGAAGGACTTGATGACACTTTCGTAGCGCGTCAGGCAACCGTCTGTATGGGGTAGATTGGTGCGTTCGAGGATATCGCTTAAATCGAGATAGAAAGCAAACAATCGGTTCAGAATCACTTCCTTGTGATAGAAATGCTCTGTACGGTCAATGTTTTTGTTAACGCTGTCCAGCCGTTCCGCCAATAGGGCGGCATGTGGATGCTCCAAAGGGATCACAGGCTCATTATATAGCCTTACGCCATATTTGGTTCTCCGGTAAATCATATCGGTGGAGTCCATCTCATCAGTAAATATCTTGCTGACAAAGAGACATTGGCATTGGAAATCATCACTGCAATCATAAAAATGGAACAAATGTGCAGAAGTTAGCAGCAAGAGCGTATTTGCTTGAATGTTATACGTTTTGTAATTGATTGCAGCTCGTCCCTTTCCGGATAAAACCAATAGGATGATGAAGGCATCGAGGTGAATGTCTGACGAAAATTGTTCTTCCGCTTCCCGGTTTCCGATGGTGATGCAACTGATTTTCTTGCGCGTATCGTTTTCACTGCCGCTGATGATGGGGAGTTCACTGATGTTCTTGATGCGTATGGAAGAAGCCATTAAGTAATCTTTTTGTTGTATGGCAAAGGTAGCGCAAACCTTCGAAATCTCCAAATTAAACCAACTTTGCCAAATTTTAGATTTCCCTTTAGCAAAGAATTTGTCCGAACTTTGCAGCCGTTTTTGAGGTAACAATTTAATAGATATGATGAAAAGATTGAAAGATTTATTGGTCTTGATTTTAGCGCTGAACGTTTCTCTTGTATCTGCACAAACCATTCAGAAGATGACAATTGAAGAGATGTTCGAGTTGGCGGACGCTAACAGCCGCAGTATCCGCACGTTCCGTTTGGCGGAAGAAGAGGCCGGACAAGCGGTGAAGGTAGCCAGGAATGCCCAACTTCCTTCCATTGACGTTTCCCTTTCCGCAAGCTATCTGGGTGATGCCTGGCTGGCTGATCGTGACTTCGGGAACGGTGAGAATGCCGCTATGCCGCATTTCGGTAATAACTTTGCGATAGAAGCGTCGCAGGTAATTTATGCCGGAGGGGCTATTACGAGCCGGATTGCCATTGCCCGGTTGCAGCAACAGTTGGCGGAATTGGATAGGGAGAAGAACAAACAGGATATTCGTTTTCTGTTGGTAGGCAACTATCTGGAGATGTATAAGTTGCAGAACCAGGCGGAAGTGTACCGGAAGAATATCGAGCAAACCCGCAAGTTGGTGGAAGACATCAATGCCAAGCAATCCCAAGGACTGGCTTTGAAGAATGATATCACCCGGTATGAGTTGCAACTCAAGTCTCTGGAACTGGCTTTGACGCAGATAGAAAACGGTATTCTCATTCTGAACAACCAGTTGACCACGGTACTCGGATTGTCGGAGGAAACGGTGATAAGGGTGGATACTACTTTACTGGGACGGCTCCCGAAACCATCGGAAGAAGCGCATTGGCAGGAAACGGCCGTGCTGAGTTCGCCTGTGCTGCAACAGATGAAGCTGAACATCAAACAGTCTCAGTATAATGAACGGATAGCAAAAGCGGAACGTCTGCCGTCTGTGGCTCTCTTTGCCGGTGACAAACTGGACGGGCCTATTACGATTGAAGTGCCTCCCATCAATAAAAATCTGAATTACTGGTATGTGGGTGTCGGTGTGAAGTTTGATATCGCTTCTACGTTCAAGTCCGGCAAGAAGATTCGTCTGGCACGCTTGTCTACCCGGTGGGCGCAGGAGAGTGATTTGCTGTTGCAGGACAATGTGCGCACGGAGGTGAAAGCGGCATATATCCGTTTTCAGGAGGCTTTCACTATTTGTGATACACAGGAGAAAAGTCTGGAACTGGCAACACAGAACTACGGTGTGGTGAATAACCGTTATCTGAATGACCTGGCACTGATTACCGATATGCTGGACGCCAGCAACTCCAAGCTGAATGCGGAATTGCAGTTGGTGAATGCACAGATCAATATACTTTTCAATTTCTATAAGCTGAGAAAGACAGCCGGAAGCCTATAAACGAATTTTAAATAACAATAGAACATATGGAACGCAAGAAGAAAAAAGTGATTTATAACGTGGTGGTTAGTCTTTTACTCATTGCCGCACTGGTGTGGGTGTGCTCTCATTTCGTCCACCTCGGCAGCGTGGCATACACGGACAATGCACAGGTGAAACAACTCATCGTCCCCGTCAACAGCCGCGTGCAGGGATTTATCAAGAAGATATATTTCGATGAATACCAACAGGTTCGCAAAGGCGATACGCTGGCTGTGATAGAAGATGCCGAGTTCCGTTTCCGTCTGGCACAGGCTGAGGCTGATTTCCAGAATGCCATTTCCGGCAAGAATGCGGTGGCAACCACTGTACATACTACCCAGAATAACATTGCCGTATCCGACGCCGGCTTGCAGGAAGCTAAAGTCCGCCTCGATAATGCCGAACGTGAATATCACCGTTATAAGAACCTGTTGGCGCAGGATGCGGTCACCAAGCAGCAATATGATGCTGTGCAAACGAACTATGATGCCTCCAAAGCCCGCTACGAACTCCTGTTGCGCCAAAGGCAATCCACCACCCTGGTGAAACAGGAACAGACCCACCGCCTGGAACAAACCGATGCCGGCATTAAACTTGCACAGGCTGCCCTGGAACTGGCACGCCTGAATCTTTCCTATACCATCATCCTCGCCCCTTGCAATGGAACCACCGGACGGAAGGGAATTCAGGAAGGCCAACTGATACAACCCGGACAAACCCTGGTGGACTTGGTTGATGAAAACGAAAAATGGATAGTGGCCAATTACAAGGAAACCCAGACCACGCATATCCGGGAAGGCCAGCCCGTGGAAATTGAAGTGGATGCCGTTCCCGATATCCTTTTCAAAGGAACCGTGAAGTCCATCTCCCGTGCTACGGGGGCCAGCTTCTCCCTTCTCCCGCAAGATAACTCCGCCGGAAACTTCGTGAAAGTGGAGCAACGTATTCCTATCCGTATCGAGTTTTCTGCGGACAATCGTCCGGAAGATATGGAGCGCCTGCGCGCCGGCATGAATGTGGAATGTGTAGTAAATTATTGATGCGATGCACGAAACAGGACCTTTTTCTATTCCGGCCATCCGTGATATTGTTCCGCTTAAACTGCGCCCCTGGATAATCATTGCTTTCGTCATCATCTTCCAGTTTTCCGGTGGTATTTATCTGTCGGCAGTCAGCGAGATGGTCGGTTCAACGGCGTTGATGCAGGAAGACATTATGATGGCGGGGTATGCGTCTATGGTGGGCATGGGGCTGACATTCGCCATCATGTTCCGCCTGAAATTCCGCTTCGCCTCGAAGACTTCGCTAATGACGTGCAGCATAGCCCTGATTATTGCCAATCTGATATGTATGCATATCCGCAGTATTCCCCTGCTGGTGATAACTTGCTTTTTTGCAGGCATCTTCCGCATGTGGGCTACGTTTGAGTGTAACTCCACCATTCAGCTGTGGCTGACTCCTAAGCGGGATTTATCGGTGTTCTTCTGCTTTATCTACCTGCTGGTGCAAAGTTGCATCCAGTTGTCGGGTTTGATAACCGTCTACACGGCTTTCTGGGCGAAGTGGGAGTATATGCACTGGCTGATAGTGGGCTTGTTGCTATTAGTGATGCTGGCTACGCTCTGGCTATTTCGCAGCTATCGTTCCTTACCGAAATTACCGTTATTTGGTATCGACTGGCTAGGAGCTTTGATGTGGGGGCTCGTTTTGCTGTGTATCCTTTTCGTCTGCGTCTATGGTGAGCATTACGATTGGTACCGGTCTTTTCCAATCCGGGCGGCAACCGTCATCGGCATAGTAGTCCTAGCACTGAACCTGTGGCGCGCATCTTTCATCCGTCATCCGTTCATCGCACTGAAGACGTGGACGTATCGCTCCGTGTGGCTGCCCTTTATACTCTATATAATAATAGATATACTGTTGGCTCCTTCACACCTGTTTGAGCATATCTATATGGAGGGTATATTGGGCTATGATGCCCTGAACGTGATTTCGCTCAACTGGGTAGTGTTGCTGGGCATTGTGGTTGGAGCAGCTTTTACTTTTCTGACCTTTTCACGCCGTAAGTGGCGCTATAAGACGATGACAGTGATTGCTTTTTCTTCCATTACTGTCTATCTGATGTATTTCTACTTTGGCATTGATTATGCTTTGCCGAAGGAGACGCTGTTTGTGCCGTTGTTCCTTCGTAGTTTCGGGTATGTCATAATAGCTATTTGCTTTCTTACGGTGCTGTCGCGTGTGCCTTTCCAGCACTTTTTTCAAGCGGTGTCTGTGCAGGCATTTGTCAGTGCCGGGTTTGGCGGGGCTTTGGGGACGGCTATCCTGGGGCGTGCTTTGAGTGTGACTTTAAAGAAGAATGCGATGCTGCTTGGTTCGTCATTAGACCATGTGAACCCGTTCATCAGCCGGATGTCTGCCGGAGAACTTTATAGTGCTGTGCAGCAACAGGCGTTGATGGTTTCGATGAAAGAATTGTACGGCTGGCTGATTCTGATAGCATTGTTCTGCCTGTTGGTGTTCTTGGTTTATGAGAGCGATATCCGCCCATATAAAGTGCTGCATCCCACTTATCGCTCCATTCGCCGCTTTGCGAAGCATGAGCTGCGTATGGATAAGAAGTTGGGAGTAATCGGATGATTTAGTGTTTGTTTGTTCCTGTTTTGAACAACATAGGCTAAATTAGGTGGGGTGGGTCAACTGATTTATTCTTAATTTTGCCGTGCAATTAATTAAGGGTAATTATATGGGAAAAGATAATTCAAAACTATTCATTCTTATCTTATTAGGAATGTTGACAGCCTTCGGGCCGTTTGTCACAGATATGTATTTGCCAAGCCTGCCGGCTATGGGAGAATATTTCAATACGAGTTCTTCAATGGTTCAGTTGGGACTTACCACCAGTATGATCGGGCTGGCAGTCGGGCAGATATTCTTCGGTCCTTTGAGCGACCGTTATGGCAGGCGCATACCGTTGCAGGTTGCCATGTGGCTGTTCATTGTTTCAACAGTTCTCTGTTTGTTTGCGCAGGACATTCATCAGTTTGTCGCTTTCCGCCTGATACAGGGTATTGCCGGTGCGGGCGGCATCGTTATTGCCCGTTCCATTGCTACAGATAAGTTTTCGGGTAAGGAGTTGGCGAAGATGCTGGCAATTATCGGTGCCATCAACGGCATTGCTCCGGTGGTGGCGCCCATCATTGGAGGAGTATTTACGGAAGCTATCGGCTGGCAGGGGATTTTCGGTATTTTGCTTGTATTGGGCATGTTACTGCTGGCAGGCTGCATGCGCTTCCGGGAGTCGCTTCCCGCCGAGAAGCGACTGGCAACGAAATGGGCAGATACGTTCAATAGTTTCAAGGTGGTCCTCCGCAACAAGCAATATATTTGCTACGTGTTGCAACTGGCGTTTGCGCAAGGAGTGCTGTTTGCCTATATTGCTTCGTCTCCTTTCATTATTCAGCAACATTACGGTTACTCTCCTTTTGCTTTCAGCGTGTGCTTCAGCATTAATGCTATCGCTATCGGTGGTGCTGCAGCATTTTCCGTGAAGTTTCGCCGACCGGAAAACGGGACATTGGTAGGCTGCATGGGGATGCTTGTTTTCTCTGTACTGGAATGTGCTGCATTGTCTTTAGGTTGTAGCTTCTGGGTGTACGAACTGTTGCTGTTGGCAGTGCTGTTTATGATGGGAATGACTTTTACTACCTCTACCGCATTGGCTATGGAGTGTGAGCGCACTAATGCCGGGACAGCTTCTGCATTGCTGGGAGCTGTCAGTTTCTCGTTCGGTGGCATTGTTTCTCCCTTGGTGGGCATTGGAAATATCATGGTTTCCACAGGGATTATATTCGTAATATGCTCAGTCTGTTCTCTTGCCGGCATATTATTTGCATTGGGCAGAAGACGGTTGAAAGTTCGGTTTTACTTGGCGTTCAGTACATCCCAAAAGCGTTGAGGTAGGTGAATATTGGGTACATTCATGGCTTCTTTAAACAGGGGAGCAATCTCTTTCGGGGCGAATCCGGCAATGCCGCATCCTATTTCAGTGACGAGGAAAACGTATTCGGCATGTTCTTTGGCAAATCCGATGAATTGGTCAACATAAGGTTTGATGCTTTCCGGACCACCGTGCATGGTCGGGATGGCGTAAGTCTGTCCTTGTAGTCCTGTTCCTTGTCCCCAGATGGCTCCCCACTTCTTCCAGGCCAGATATGCAGCTCCACCACCGTGAGCACCTTCCAGATTACTGCCGAAAACGAATATCTCGTTCGGCTTTAGTTCCGTAATACGGTTTGAGGTAATTCTTGTTTCCATATATTTAGTTAGTATTAGGTTCTACTTGATTATTTTTCTTTTTTCTTCATTTTTAATCTCTTGCTTTTCAGCAAAAGTAACCTCCAGGTAACTATCTTACTTGTTTGTAACTTATTGTTTATAAGTAAAATAGTGTATAGCTTTGCATTGTCGAAAAGTCATTAACTGCATTTGCGAAGTTAGTGAAAAAACTGGTGAATACAACTATTTTATAAACTATTTAAAAACAAAAGAACAATGAAAGAACTTGCAGTAAAGAATTACAAGACAGCCGAAGGTCAGAAAATTAGTCAGGGTGGCAATGAGTTTACAGTGAAACCGATTGTTGCGCAGGAAGATGTAACTCAGTGTCGCGTCAACTTTGTAGAAGTGGAACCGGGCAACTTTGCCTATGGATATCATTATCATGAAACGGATGAGGAAGTGTTCTACATCATCAGTGGTACAGGCATTGTGCGCACTATCAATGGAGATGTAACCGTGAAGGCCGGAGATGCCATAACCTTCCCTGCCGGACCGGAAGGTGCGCACGTCATCCGTAACGGGTCGGATACGGAGAAACTGGTCTACCTTGATTTTGATACGAACAATGTACCTGAGATTGTGCACTTCCCGGATACGAATCAGGTGATGGCTTACGGAAGATTCTCTAATGGTATTTATGATAAGAAGTAGAGTTTGATTTGTCCTGTTTTCGTTTTGCTGAATTTTAGGTGAGATTTATATGCTTGCGGAAAAGGCAGAACGGTGCAGAAAAGAAGCATAACCCGTCAGAAAGAAATTAAAATCGCGTTATTTTGTATGTAATATTCATTTTTGTATCTACCCTGTCTTGGTATCTTTTGTACCCCCTCTCAGGCGCCTTCTGAATGGGGGTACAATGAGTCCGGGACTGAAAGGCATTCAGTCCGGGAGTCAAAGGCATTCAGTCCCTGACTGAATCAGGTTCACTCAACGAGTCGTAGGAAAAGCCGAAAGAGAGAAAATACTTTATTGCTCTTTTTGTAAAAAAACGTTTTTTGAATTATACTGTGTCATGCATAAGCTTTTCCGTCATTAATTTCATATCCCGTCAGAAGAGAAGGGAACAAGGGAACGAGTTGACAAGAAGCCAAGGGGCTGCGCAATGCTTCTACGCCGCATGGAACCTTGTTTCCTCGCCAACTTGTCCCCTCGTCAACTAATTCAAATCCGTGCAGAAAGAAATTAATTCTGCCAACGGATATATATTATGTTTTTTTATTTATCTTTGCTTTCACTGGATAAAGTTACTGTCCGATTCACTTTAAAAAGAATGCAGAAATGCAACGTGGTAAACCGGTTCCCATGAAATATATGGTTCCTTTTATTTTTAAACAGGAATAGCATTCCGAACTCTTTAATGAATAAAATATATGGATATAGATTTAACCACTCCGGCCCTGTTGTTCTCGGCCATCTCATTGATAATGCTGGCATATACCAACCGCTTCATGTCGTATGCCCAGTTGGTGCGCACGTTGAAGGAACAGTATCGTGCCAATCATTCGTCGGTAACCGCTGCACAGATTGCCAATCTGCGGAAACGCCTTTATCTGACGCGCGCCATGCAGGTGACGGGGACGGGCAGTCTATTGCTATGTGTAGTCAGTATGTTCTTTATCTATATACAGCTCTATTTAGTGTCGATATACATCTTTGGCCTGGCAATGGTGCTGCTGATTATCTCTTTAGCCATATCCGTATACGAGATTTATATCTCGGTGAAGGCTTTGGAGATACATCTGAATGATATGGATGAGTGAGACCGGACCTGTTTATTACAAAATAACTTTAACTCTTACACAATAATGAAACGAGGAAAACAAACTTGTAGAATTTTGAAAGAAATTCGTCGACAGATTGCTGAGGCAAATGATATTGATTTCGTAATATCCGAATGTCAATACAAAGGAGACTGTCTGGGCACTTGCCCCAAATGTGAGTCGGAAGTGCGCTATCTGGAACAACAATTGGTGGCACGGCATTCTATGGGAAAGGCGATAACTGTGGTGGGAGTGTCTTTAGGACTTTCTACTTTGATGGCTATGGCTTCGAATGTGAAAGAATGCAATGCCGGACCTGTTGTGCAGACGAGTGCGGTTCAATCTACTCGGTTTGTGGCTGGGGATATGGCAGAAAAGGATGCTGTTACTGTATTGATGGACGAAATTGAAATAACCTGGATGATGAATGATTCTATTAACGAGATCATAGAAGGGCGAAGGAAAGACTTGAAAAAAGAAGTGCAGGAAGAAAATGTATTGCCGGGAGTGATGGAGCAAATGGCGGAATTCAGAGATGGAGGCATGTATGGTTTGGAGCGTTTCTTGTATAAGAACTTGCGTTGGCCGGAGGGCGTTGATGAGAACAAGTCAGGTCGTGTGCTTGTGAGATTTCTCGTTGATAAAGACGGAACGGTGAAATCTGCCGAAATATTGCAAACTGCAAGTCCTGAATTTGATAATGAGGTATTGCGGGTGATTAATCTCATGCCTAAATGGGCGCCCAGCATACTTTACGGAATTCCGTTGGCAACGCAATATACAATTCCTGTGGTATTTAATTCTTCGAAATAACAGAGAATGGATAATTCTGTCCTCATATTATGTATCAGCAGACATCGCCTGTTAATTGACGGTGAGGGAGTGACGACTTTGGTCGCTTTTCATGGTTGCCCTTTGCGTTGTAAATATTGTCTGAATCCTCAATCTTTGTCGGATGAAATCGGACTTCCTCTTTACTCTTGCGAACAACTATATGAGAGTGTGAAGGTAGATGAGCTATACTTTCTGGCAACTCGCGGAGGTATCACCTTTGGTGGTGGAGAACCTTGTTTGCGAAGTGAATTTATCGTTCATTTCCGCGAACTCTGCGGGAGAGACTGGAGGATTACGGTGGAGACTTCCTTAAATGTGTCCCGTCAGCATTTGGAGACTTTATTACCCGTCGTGGACGATTACATCATAGATATTAAAGATATGAATGATGTAATCTATCAGAACTATACAAGCAGAAGCAATCGGCAAATGCTGGAAAACTTGCAATGGCTGATAGAACAGGGAAAGGCGGAACACATCACCGTCCGCGTCCCCCTTATTCCGGAATATAATACGGAGGAGGATACGGCTCGCAGTGTCAATCAGCTAAAATCTATGGGACTTTCTGATTTTGATGTATTTACTTACCGAACTTAAATTTATTTATTTTTCTTCTGTCCAGCGTTCATAATGCACATTCTCCGGCTTCCATTTATCTTTCGGAAGCGGATTCTCAGCCGGATAGCCTACGGGAACTACATTCAGAGGAATGATATGTTCGGGCAGATGCAGGATTTTCTGAACTTCTTTTACCCGTTCTTTTATGGGGTAAACACCTGTCCACACAGCACCCAACTCCAATCCTTGTGCTGCCAGCAGTAAGTTTTCAGTAGCGGCAGAAGCGTCCTGTACCCAGTAATCGCTACCCGCACCACTGATCGCTTTAGACAAATCTCCACATACGACGATAGCCAGTGGAGCCTCTTTTGCCATTTTTGCATAGGGAAGGGTAGAGCCCAGTTCATTCAATACTTCCTTTTCTTTGATGACAATGAAGGCCCAGGGCTGTTTATTGGTTGCCGTAGGCGCAGCCATAGCAGCTCTAAGTAACTGTTCCACTTTCTCTTCTTCCACTTCCTTGGGCAAATAAGAACGGATGCTGGTTCTTGCATGAATACTTTCAAGAACGGTAGATTTATTGTTCTGTGTCATAATAGGTTCCTCCTTATTAATTACTTGATTATTCTTTGGCTGGATGGATAAGGCAGTCACTACAATAACCAAAGCCAGATTGAAAAAGTTCAGCACATACTGTATGGTTTGTGTTCTGGGTTGTTGTTTGGAAAAATATGTGATAGCGAGGGTGCACACTGCAATTCCTGCCAGTAGTCCCAGGAAGAGTATCCAGTCGAAACTGAAAGAATCACCAGACTCTTCCAATGAATGTTCTTCGGCATACTCCATCGCTTTCTGTACGGACTGGATGATGGCGGCGGCGGACTCCGTGGCACCGGATATACCGTCCACCTCTTTGTTGAGTGCTTCTTCCGGTGTCAGATTATCCCATTGCTGCAACAGGTTGCTGTTCCTTACTTTGGCAAAGTAGCTGGGCGTTTCGGAGTTTTCCAGAGCTACGACTTTGATAATACGGTTGTCCTTTATATAGATTTCGAGCGGGACATTTCCGCCATATCCCTTGATGTCACTGGCAATCTGTCGGGTAGATATTATTTGTACCCCATCATCTGCATGCCGCAGTATTCCTGTATTCCCGTCTTGTTTTTCCGTTGCGTTTTCATTTTCTGGGAGTATATTCTGGAATTTATTTTCTTTGCAGATAGTCACTGCCAAAATTAGGAAGAAGCAGGTTATCAGGCTAATAATGGATTGGGCTTTTAATGCTTTCATATTTAGTTGCTATTTATATTGTTTGCAAATTTAGGAGAATTCTATTGAAAATAGCAAGCACATGCAGAAAAGTGATAGGGTGATTTGCTTTATTTATTTTTTTACGAAAAGCAAATTCCCACTTCAAACCGTATATTTAGGCTACCTCAGTCGTATACTTAGGGTATCTCAGTCGTATACTGAGATACCCTAAGTATACGACTGAGGTAGGACTTGTTTATATGTACTTATAATCAAATAGTTACATATTGTCATCCATCTGGTGGAAAAATAGGACAAGTCAACAAGCGATTATTTCACTCATTCTGGAACAGATTTGAATAAGTTGACGAGGAGACAAGTTGACGAGGGAACAAGGTTCCATGCGGCATAGAAGCATTGCGTAGCCCCTTGTCCCCTCGTCAACTCGTTTCCTCGTCAACTGAATTTCCTTCCTTTCTTATCTGGAAACCTATTCTCTTTTTCAATATACCGCAGATGCAATTATCTGTATAAACAGGATGAGGAATACCATTGCGATAGGATAAACCGTGGCATAGGCCACGCTTGGGATATTACTGTCAGTCATGGAGTCGGCAGCGGCAAGTCCCGGCGTACTGGTCATGCCACCGGTAATGGTGCCTAACAGGTCGAGAATACTGATTTTGAATATAAACAGTCCGGCAAATACAGCCACCAGCATCGGCACTACCGTTATCGCAGCACCCACCCCGAACAGTAGCCAACCGCTTTCCTGAAACGTTGCCACAAGATTGGTACCTGCCGACGTGCCGACTTCGGCAAGGAAAAGCAAAAGTCCCAGTTGCCTCAACAATTGGTTGGCCGGACCGGACATGGACCATAGGATAGGACCTGTTTTACCAATCGCACTTAAAAATAAAGCTACCATCAGGATACCACCTGTCAGTCCCGGCGAGAATGACAAACCACCGGGGAAAGTGATATTCAGCTTACCGAATAACACCCCTAATACAATACCCATTGCGATAGGGAAGAAGTCCGTATCCGACAGCTTCTTGGCATTATTTCCCAGTAAGCGTGCCAGTCCTTTGAGTCCTTCTTTTTCTCCTACCACCATCAGTTTATCACCGAACTTTAAAGTCAAGTCCGGTGAAGGGGATAAGTCGATACCGCTTCGGCGGACACGGGTTACGGTACAATTGAAGTTCTTCATCAGGTTCAGGTCTCCCAACTGCTTGTTAATCATGTCTTTCTTTGTCAGCAATAGTGACTCGATTTCCTGCGTATCTACCAATGGCAATTCGCCTTCCTCGCGTTCACCCACCAAGACCGCAAGCTGGTTCAGCGCTTCTTCGCTACCCACTGCCTGTATGTAGTCATTTTCGCGAAGTACGGTTTGCGCCGTCGGGATAGAAATCAGTTCCCCCTGTTTGTGGCGTGAGATGACAGCTCCGGTCATGGCACGGGCATTGATTTGCATGAGGCTGCGACCGAATACGGCAGGATTGGTAACGCGATAGATGCAAGTGGTCAGTTCGGGGAATTGCCCGCGACGCTCTTTTTCCAGGCGGCGGGCTTCCTTGTCGAGGTCGATATGCATGATTCGGGGCAGCAGCTTCACAAACAAGATAACGCCAATCACACCGAACGGATAAGCAATACCATAAGAAATAGATGCTAACGGCGAGTTCGTACTGTCGATGGCTACGGCAAGTCCCGGTGTACTGGTTAATGCGCCGGCTATCAAGCCTACCACGCTTGGCGTGTCAATATCAAAGAGATATTTTAGCCCGACCGCCGTCAGCGAAGCCGAACAGATAATCAACATAGTGATTATGATAAGCGTTTTCCCTTTGCTTCGGAATGAGTCGAAGAAGCCGGGCCCGGCCTGAATGCCGATGGTGAAAATAAAAAGGACTAATCCGAAGTTTCCTAATTCTTTAGGAATAACTACGCCGAAGTGTCCGAATAGCAGAGCGATGAAGATGACGGCTGAAACGTCCAGCGATAATCCTTTGATTTTGATTTTTCCCAACATGAAGCCTAATGCAACAATAAGGAATAGTGCGAAATACGAGGAATTCAGTAGGTCAGTAAACATGAATTTAGATGATTTGTTATATTTCGCGCAAAGGTAAGGAAAAAGAAGCCAAGTTCATAACCTGGCTTCTTAATAATCACTATCTAATGTAGTTGTTTCAATAATTCCTCCACCGCCGTTTTTAGTTGTGTATCTTCACCTTTTATGATTGTTTCGGGTGAATTGGCAACCTTCACATCCGGTTCCAACTGTGTGTTTTCCAGATAACTGCCGTCAGGCAGGCGATAACCAACCACCGGAATGCCGAATACCAATGTCGGGTCTTGCAGACGTTCCCACGACACACTGGTCATGGTGCCCGGAACCGGCATGCCCACCAGCTTACCTAACTTTTGGTGACTGTATACCCACGGCGTGCCATGTGCATTGGAGTAGTTGGCTTCGCACATCAGCATAATGGACGGCTTGTTCCAGCGGCGGCTGGGCATATCGCAGGATTCACGTCCGCGAACTACTTGCGTAAAGTACTTCTTGCCACTGAACAATATTTCTATATCTTCGTGCAGGCGTCCGCCGCCATTGAAACGCGTATCTATCACAATACCTTCACGATTATTGTATTTTCCCAGAATGTCTGAGTAGATGGAACGGAAACTATCATCGCCCATCGATTTGATGTGTACATATCCCAAGCGTCCGCCTGACCACTTGTCAACATCTGCTGCACGCTGTTTCACCCAACGTTCGTAGAGCAGTTGGTTCAGCTCGCTGTCTCTGATGGGGATTACGACCTCTTCCCAACGTTCTTTGGTTTTGGCGTCATACAGTGAGACGAGTGTTTTCTTCTTGGCCTTATCATTGAGTAGCGTGTAATAATCCATTTCGGGGGTGATCTCCCTACCGTCAATCTTTTCAATAATGATGCCAGCTTTCACCTTGCTATCAGCCTTGTCGAATGGCCCTTTTTCTATAACTTCGGCAATGAGCATACCCTTATCCTGATAGTTCCAGTCAAAAAGTAATCCCATACTGGCTGTTGGTTCGCTTTGTCCGTCCGGATAGAAACGGCCACCGGTGTGAGACACATTCAGTTCGCCCAGCCATTCGCTCAATACTTCCGAGAAGTCATAATTATTATTGATGTGAGGCAGGAACTTGCGATAGGCTGCCGATATGGCATCCCAGTTCACACCGTGCATGTTGGTGTTGTAAAAACGCTTTTGTTGTTGCTTATACACATGGTCGAACATGTATTCACGTTCAGCCGCCAAGTCCAGTTTCAACTGGGCAAGATATTTAATAGGTTTTAGTTCATTGGAAGCCAGATTCATCTTCTGCATGTTCTTGCTGTTCAGGATGAAGAGATTTTTGCCTTCCTTATCCATTTCCATAGATGTCCATCCGGCATCTATCTTGTGGAGTAGCTTGGTTTCTTGCTTGCGGAGATCCATCTTCCACAGGTTTCGTCCGCCTTTTGTACTTGTCAGGTAGTAGAGGGTTTTGCCGTCTTTGGAAAGAACAGTGTTGCTCATATCAGAGGAACTAGGGGTCAAACGCACGATGCGGTCTTCTATATTTTTCAACTCTACTACAATATCTTTCACTTTATTGCTGTCTTTCTCTTCCGTCTTTTTCCGGTCGGCATTGGCTTCTTTGTACAGTTCATAGTCTTCTTTGCTCAGGCTGAACTTATCATAGGCATCTTGATTGAGGAATACCAGCATGGCGTCATCCAGCGAACCCCATGAGGCATGCGCGCGCATACCGTAGCGTTCGGTTACAAAAAGAATGGCATTGCCGTCGAGCACAAAACAGGGTGAACCGCTGTTGTATCCGCTATTAGTCAGGTTGATTATTTCACTGTTGCCTTGCGCACTTACAAGACCTATGTCCGAGTAGGGATCGTGTTTGTTTCCTGTAAATTCAAGAGTAAACCACTTGCCGTCCGGAGACCATGCATAATCGAAGCCACCACTGGTGCTATACCAGGTGGATCCATCGGTAATCCGGCGTACTTTCTTGGTTTCCAAATTGAATACCATCAGGCGATTGCGGTCTTCAATGAAGGCAAGTTCTTTGCCATCGGGCGAGAACTGTGGGTGACTACGCTCTATGGTGGTGGATGGCAGCAATGGTTCTTCCTTTATCAGCGTTGCATTGGGGAAATTAGGGTCTTCTTCCCTGACTATTTTAGCCAGATAAATCTGTAGGTTTCCGTTACGTTCGCTGTCATAAGCCAGTGTCCGGTTATCCGGGGAGAATGAAAGATTACTTTCGCGCGCTGCGGTATGGGTGATTTGCTTGGTAGTGGCATAGTCTGCCGATGTAACGAATACTTCGCCCCTCACGATGAAGGCAATCTGTTTTCCATCCGCTGACGCTGTGGCTGAGGTTGCTTTATCGGAATATTTCAGATTGACAATTTGCGGCTGGTCGTCTCGTATGATTTTTACACTAATCTTCCGGGGAGTGGAACCCGCTTGCTGAGTGTAGATTTCCCCGTCATATCCATAGCACAATGTGCCGTCGTTGCTCATTGAGAGGAAACGTACGGGGTGGGTTTTAAAGGAGGTGACTGCTTTCACCGATTGCGGTTGGGAGAGCGGGAAGGTATATACATTGAATGAACCGCCGTCGCGCTCACTCAGGAAATAGACGGTTTCTCCGTCCGGTGCTAATACAGGGTTGCGGTCTTCACCTCCGCGGTTGGTCAGGTTGGTTTGTGTGCCTGTTCTTACATCACACATCCATACGTCCCGGGTAATGGAAGAGGTGTGGTGCTTTCTCCATTCATTTTCACCTCCCTTGCGGTCTTGGTAGAGGAAACGACTGCCGGACTTGTCGAAACAGACTGCTTCGGCAGGTGTTCCCAACACTTGTAGTGTACGTCCGCCTGCTGTGGGAACCTTGTAAAGTTCAGTCATTGATGCTGCGGGGAAGAGAGCGCTGGTTGCCGGGTCTTGGATAGATGCCGAAAATAAGATATATTTGCCATCGGGAGTAAAGGTGGATGGCAGTTCGTTGGTGGAGTGGGTGGTCAGTCGTTGGGCGGCTCCACCGTTTGCCGGCATCACGAAGATGTCGAAATTCCCGTTTCTGTCGCTGGCAAAAGCTATCTGCTTGCCATCTGGCGACCATATAGGAGTACATTCGTAAGAATCCTGGGTGGTGAGCTGCATAGCTGTTCCGCCCTTGGCAGGCACTTTGTAGATGTCCCCTTTATAGCAAAAGGCAATTTCCGTTCCATCGGGTGAGATTTGTAAGTCGCGCATCCAGAGAGGAGTAGCTGCATAACCAGTTATTGCCGTAAAACTAAGGGCAATGTAAGCAAGAATTTTTTTCATAAGTATAATTCTGATGTGTGTATGCAAAGATAAACAATTAGCTTGTAAATATACAAAAAGCATAGTCTGATATTTATGTTTATCCTTACTTTTTGTATATTTGCAAGTATATGATTCTACGTTCACTCCTTTAATTGCAGAGATATGGAAATAAATTCTCTTGGTAAAACGGATTTCGACATTTTATTTAAAGCATTCAATCAGGCTTTTGCCGATTATGAGGTACAACAAAACAAAGCCCAGCTCCAGACAATGTTGAAGCGCCGTGGCTTTGATTCTGCTTTCTCCTTTGGCGCATTCAATCAAGGTGAGATTGTTTCTTTTACTTGCAATGGCATCGGGGATTTTTATGGAGTGAAGACAGCTTATGACACCGGAACGGGAACTCTGAAAGAGTATAGGGGAAAGGGGTTGGCTACCCGTATCTTTGAGTATGCCATTCCGTATTTAAGGGCAGTGGGTATCCGTCAATATCTGTTGGAAGTGTTGCAGCATAACACAGGTGCAGTTTCTGTTTACAGGAAACTCGGCTTTGAGGTGACTCGTGAGTTCAATTACTTCGTACAGGAGAACGGCGCAGTGAGGAATGAATTAAAAACGATTGATTTTCCTTGCGTGTTCCGCCCTATTAATATCCATGAATATGGTTCTATTCCTAACTTCTGGGATTTCAAACCTTCCTGGCAGAATAGCCTTGAAGCAATCGGACGGACACCCGAAGACTTTATCTGTTTAGGAGTGTTTACTGGTGGAAATCTCATTGGTTACTGTGTCTTCGACCCCGGTTCCGGTGATGTCACCCAGTTGGCGGTTGATAAAAACTATCGAAGAAAGGGAATAGCTTCATTCTTACTCCGGGAAATGCTTGAATTAAATAAGTACGAATCCGTTAAAGTTATAAATACGGATATCTCGTGCACTTCGATTACCGGTTTTCTGAAAGCCAAAAATATAGATGTGAAAGGGAAACAGTTTGAAATGGTAAGAAAAATATGAGTATGTAAAAAGCAAAAAGCATCGATAATCTTTCGATTATCAATGCTTTATCGGTAGTCGGGATGACAAGACTTATTGTGCACGTATCCGCTTTTGTAAAGAGCTGATTACTAATTAATAATAATATGTTAGTTCTTCGCTTTTTCATACTATACGTCCCGATTTCGTCCCGGTAAATGCGTATAAAAACCGCCGAAAGATATTCCTGTAAATCACTGATTTACTGTAATTGGTCTATTGCTTTTTCAATGTTTTCCAATTTATTAAGGAGAACAGATTCTAAATTAGTGATGGCGGCTGTTTGCATAAAAGCTCCCAAAATTTCGGGGTGCTCCTCCGCATAAAATTCACCCAATTTGTCGTTGATAACCTTGATTGCAGATGTCATATAGAAGGCTGTTTCTTCTAATGATTGTTGCTGAAGTTCTGAGTAGGATTTCTTTTCCATTATTGATTTATTTATTCATTAGTATTTGGATTGTTCTTTCTTTCTCTTTGAGCAAGTCTTTAAGATGCTCTATTTCTTTATCTTTATCTGCAAGTGCTCCAGCACTGGCATTCCCATATATGGAAGCTGCGCTACCATCTCCATTGGCTATTGATTGATTAGTAATGTGTGTTTCATCGAACCAATATGAAATAGGTACATTTAATTGTTTAGAAATTGATTCTAACTTAGCGGCGTCTATGCTCTCCTGAGATTTCCACTTGGTTATAGTAACAGCTGTTACTCCCATTTTCTCTGCAAAGTCCTTCTGAACAACCTTTTTCTTTCTGAATAGCTCATCTAACTGATTTCCAAAGTGTTTCATATGAATGATTAAAATAATTAGAAATTATACATTAAACTATTTGGAAATTAATTTCCTTAAGTCTATATTTGCATTATAAATTTAAGAATAAAAACGGGAATAATTATGAGAAAGGAGCAAAAACAAGCGAAAATGGTACTTAAATACCATTATGAACAATTGTCCAGAGATGACAAAACAGAATTGAGAGATGAGTTCCTCAGACAGAGCGGGGTGTCTTTGCCTGCTTTTTATAATAAAATGGCAAACGATTCTTTTAAACCTCTTGAAAGAGAACTACTTGAGAAACTTTTTAATGATAAACAATTAAATTAATTATGGAAAAGAATTTTCTTACGGCTCAGGAAGCGAATAAAAAGGCTAAGGATTATAGCAATATAGAAGCCATTTTCCGTGATATTGTATATGCTGCTGAAAAAGGGCATTTTAGATATCGATTTATGTTTATTTCACATGAAGATATAGCCAAATTAAAAGAGTTAGGCTATACTGGATATTCCAACTAAACTGACCCTCAGTTTC
>ULMJ01026557.1_pt1 | contig 20415 bp, 17 predicted proteins | sample 1951641 | NCBI WGS metagenome assembly ULMJ01 (sample SAMEA4835550, study PRJEB28245) | human gut metagenome | biome: gut microbiome; material: fecal sample | place: Denmark | collected 2008 | reverse complement strand
AGCGAAGCGAAAGGAATGGATATAATTATGAAAAACAGAGATTATAAAAAACTTGTAACAATTGCAACAGCAGTCACTTTAATTGTTGGATCTTTGGGTGCCGTATCGTCTCCAACACTTGCAAAAGATACCAAAACTACCACTCAGATAACGACAGCAGAAAAGAAAACCACAAAAGAAAAAGAGGTCTCTTCTGATTCAAAACCATATAAATCTGAGACAGTATATGCAAAGACAGACGAAGACGGAAACGTCACATCTATCATTGTGTCTGACCAGCTGAAAAATATTAACAGTACCGGAAAATTCAGTGATACCTCCACTTTAAGTGATATCGAAAATGTAAAGGGCAACGAAACATTTTCTAAGCAAAAAAATAAGTTAATCTGGAACACAGCCAAAAAAGATATCTGCTATCAGGGTACAACCACGCAATCGCTTCCTGTCGGAGTCAAAGTAACTTATACTTTGGACGGCAAAAAAATCAGCGCCAAAGATCTAAAGGGGAAAAGCGGTCATCTTGTTGCGCGCTACCAATATGAAAATACAACGATTTCCAAAGAAGATTACGTTCCGTTCTTAATGGTGACAGGACTGATTTTCGACACAGATAAGATGACAAACCTGCAAGTGACAAATGGTAAAATTTTCTCCGACGGCGACAGAGACATTATAATCGGAATGGGACTTCCTTCTTTAAAAGAAAAATTGGACGTCAAAAATCTGAATCTGGACATTCCTGACTATTTCGAGCTGGAAGCTGATGTCACAGATTATGAACTCTCTGAAGGAATGACGATTGCCACAAACGATATTTTCAATCAATTGGATACAGAAGGATTTGACAGTTTGTCTGAACTAGAAGATTCTATGCAGACACTTCAGGATTATTCCAACAAATTGGTAAGTGGTTCAGGAGAATTACGAAATGGACTGGACACCCTGCTGTCTTCTTCCGGTACATTGACAGGCGGGATTGATCAATTGATCGCCGGCGGCAATACGCTAAAAGACGGTACTTCTTCCCTTGCATCCGGAAGTAAATCTCTGGCAGATGGAAGCGCTGCCCTCACAGATGGAACCTCACAATTAAAAGACGGCACAAACACACTCAATGCCGGTGCTTCCAAGGTAAGTCTGGGGCTTACTTCCGCCTCTAAGCAGGTTTCTGCCGTACTTCTTCCTGGCGCAGTTCAGTTAGATGAAGGCGTTGCGAAAATGCAGGAGCAGCTAGCTCCCGGAATGTCTTCGCTTGCAGGCGCTCTGCTGCAATTAGACGCCGGACTTAACAATCCGCTTACCGCAGAACAGCCTGGACTAAAAGCCAGTATTTCTGCTGTAAATGATGTGATGAATACAGGCACTTCACAGACTGGTAACCAAAGCCTGAAAGATATTGCAAAAAATACTGCCACTGCTGCACAGACACTTGCCCAGATGTTTCCACCTTCTTCAACAAGTGATGAAGCAAACAGCGCAATCGCTTCCTTATCTGCATTATTAGAGTGTGACGATCTCCCAGAAGATGTAAAAGCATCTATTCAGGAAAGCATCAATACGTTGCAAGAACAAGCCAGCACACAGGAACGTGCAAAATCAGATATTCAGGAATTGTTAAAGAACCTAGTTATTGGCACACAGACAACCAGCGCTGTTGTAGATCAAGTTGCTCAGAATACGATTGCAATCAACGCTGGAACCGATAAACTTTCCTCCGGCGTCAGTGAACTTAACAACGCCGTAACCGGTCAAAATGGTCTCATCGACCAAGTGAATGCTGGTGTCTCCACTTTAAAAAACGGAACCTCGCAACTTTGCGAAGGAATCGGCGGACAGAACGGTCTTGCCAACGGCTTGAATCAACTCGCAAGTGGCTCCTCTCAGGTAAGCAGTGGGGCTGCCACTTTGAACAAAAAAATGACTGAGGCATATAACGGTGCCAAAAGCGTTTCAGATGGTGCAGCACAATTAAACTCCGGTGCCGCACAATTGGATTCCGGTGCTGGAACACTTGTAAATGGTCTCCAGACGTTAAACAGCGGTTCCGCCGCACTGATCGAAGGCGTGAAAAAACTGGATGACGGCGCCATCGCACTGAATGATGGTATGATTCAATTCAATGAAGAGGGAATCCAAAAATTGGTCGAAGTATTTGACGGTGACATTGATGGACTGCTCAATAAAGTCAATACAATATTAGACAGCTCCAAATCTTATAAGAACTTCTCCGGTATCTCTGACGGTATGGACGGAGATGTAAAATTCATCTTTGTGACAGAATAACTCTCTGTTGAATACACTAAACAACCGTGTTATACTCAACCGCCCACAAGGGATTAACCTATAAAGAATGAACATAGAAATACCACCGCTCAACTCCAAGTGGTGGTTTTCTATGTTTTAAATCACCAGTGACAAATCAGGTAAATGATATCATTTCATTACATGTGTTACCCAAAATTCTTTTCCACCAACTCGCAATATTCCAAGTACACTGGATTTTCTTTCATCGCTTCCCTCAGTGAATCTCTGACACCTTTGTAATACCAGCCGATGATTTCCTTATCTTTCATGCGAAATCTCTGCCACAATTCTTCTCCACATTCCGGATAATCACGGTCAATGTCGCGCATATTCGACAGCTTATCTGCAAGACTGATCATCTGCACTTCCCTGCACGCTGTCTTCAAATGTTCAATCGTCGCCCCCTTGCGCTCCATCCATGTCTTAGACTTATCTTCACTTTCCTTCGCCACAAACTCTGCTACTCTTTTTGTAAACTCCCGACAGATCACTTCTTCCGTAATTTCTTCGCAGTCTTCAATTGTATCATGCAAGATTGCCGCACTGATGATCTCCTCGTCCTCTGTCATAGACGCTACAATTCTGCCCACCTCTAATGGATGTACAATATACGGTCTGTCCGTACCTTTTCGAACCTGTCCCTCATGTGCCTGTGTCGCAAACATAATCGCTTTTTCTATCACTTCGATACCGTCCTTTCTATCTTTTTCTGCCATTGGAAATTGAATACTTTCTCGTCTTTACTTCAAGAATGCCTGTGTCGCAAGCTATATATAATACAAATTTTAACACTCATCTTCTAAAGCCACAACCTCTTCTGAGTGATTTATGAATTTTTGTCAAATTTATATATCGCTAAATATAGATATTTTATCATTAGCAATAGGCAGGAATATTCCTGCCTAAGAGATTTAAAGTTCACTACGGATAAATTCTGCAAGTTCTTGAATGTTTTTTTCGTTCCTCCTGTAATATGTCCATTTACCGAACCTTCTAGATTCCAAAAGCCCTGCACGTTGTAACATATCTAAATAGTGCGATATAGTTGATTGTGAGATATTTGTCTTCTCACAAATAGAACCAACACATACACTGTTTGAAAAATCATCTCCATCCGGAATATGTAGCCCTTGTGGCGGAAAATATTTTTCAGGTTCTTTCAACCATTTCAAAATGTTTAATCTCGTTTCATTGCTTAATGCTTTAAATATATCTAATTTGCTCATGTTTGCATTATATATCTATTTTTACAGATATGTCAATATTAAGCTATGTAAAAATAAAACAACTTAAAATCGAAACAGATTAAGCCCGATCTGTTCATCATAATACCTGTCTACTGCTCCATCAATGACTGTAATCACCATCTCACAAGTTGCACTTACAACAGCCTGATTCAAGTGCCCGCCAAAGACTTCGCCCTTGTCGTTACCTGCGCTCATATGCAGATGACAATAAAACTCATCATTCATTGTATTGACTGTTCCTGTCAGAGACACAATTTCAAAACTTCCGCAAAATTCATTTGCCAAATATTCTTTTTCATCTGTTTTAAACACACCGACTGTAAACTTATTCACCGCCCCCAACGCCTGTACGCTTGCCAGTTTTATCTCTTCTTTTAGGGCAATTTCTTTTACCTGTGCAAGAATCTCTTCTCTTCTGTCCAGTCGCGCAACGATGGTATCTTTAAATCTTCTATACTCCATAACAATTCCTCCAATTACAAACTTTCTCGTTCTTCCGGATAAGACAGTCCCCACGCCTTTCTGATTTCAGTCATAACGTTCATCACATCCACCGTATAATCAAAATGCATCTCATCTGCAGCACCAGACACTGCCTCTTCCATATCATTCACCTCATACCAGAGTGCATCCTTCGTACTTCCACACTCTATGACTTCCTGCGAGGCATCTTCTGTATAAGTGATCACAGCTTTTTCTGCCCGTGGATAGTCATAAATCTCAACATAGCCATTCTCAAATGCAAGCATTCCCCTCTTCGGCTGTTTTGCATGCAGAGTAAGCGCTATCGTAGCCATCTCTCTTGCCGGATTCATAAGCAGGATTCCCGCCTGCTCATCCACTCCACTAGGGGCGAATTTCACCTGTGATACAACCTGATCCGGTGTGCAGGACATAAATGACCGAATAAACGAAATGGCATATACGCCGATGTCCAGCAAGGCTCCGCCTGCTAAATTCGGATTAAAGAAACGGTTCTGCATATCGTATTCCTTATAACTTCCAAAATTCATCTGAGCCATGCAAAGTTTCCCTAACTTTCCGCTTTGAATCACTTCCTGCAATTTTTTATACAAAGGCATATGATAGATCGTCATTGCCTCCGCCAAAACGACACCATTTTCTTCTGCCAGCTGTTTTGCTTCTTCCAGTTCCTTTGCATTCAGCGTAATAGATTTTTCACAAAGCACATGTTTTCCATGCTTCAATGCCTCTCTCAAATATTGTATATGTGTATTGTGCGGTGTGGAAATATAGACAATATCCACATCATCATCATCAAAAAGATCCTGTATATTCTCATAAACTTTTTCAACTTCATACTTTTTCGCAAACGCAACTGCATTCTCATATGTTCTATTTGCAACACCGTAGAGTGTTCGTCCGTCTTTTTGCATTGCCTGTGCCAATTCATTGGCAATCACACCACATCCTAAAGTAGCCCAACGATAAGTTTTCATTTCTCGGTCCTCCTAATCGAATCTAAGTCAAGAGCAAAACGAGTTTGAATAATATGCTCCTGCATTTTTCTATATGCCATATCCATATCCTGATTTTCAATAGCTGTTACAATCTCTCTGTGCATCTTTTGAGATTCTGCAAAATGCTGCCTGTCAACTGTATACTGTTCCGCAAAAAAATCTTTTTCAATGGTCACATGGCCTCAAAGACTTCACCCAGAAAATTTCTAAGTAAAGTCTCTCTATCTATTCTCTTTCTTTCGCAATATAATATTGCGTATCTTTCATCACATCTTCTAATGTAATTTTACCAAGCTCATTCTCCAAGGCATCTTGTATCTGTATAAGTTTTCCGTCCAAAACATTGTGAATATTTCTTCCAACCGGACACTTCTGATTCGGATTTTCATGAAAATGAAAAAGTTCTCCATGCTCTACACATTCTACCGCCTGATAGATATCAAAAAATGTAATCTCATCAAGTGGTTTTGCAATCGAAGCGCCTCCACTTCCTCTCTGCACTTTCACAAGTCCTGCTGCCTTTAATTGAGACAATATCTTTCGAATAATCACCGGATTGACGTTGATACTGGCAGCCAAAAACTCACTGGTCAGTTTAAATTCCTCTTTAAATGTATCGATACAGGCAAATATATGAACTGCAATTGTAAAACGGCTTGAAATCTGCATGGTAGTTCCTCCCTTTCGTGCTTTTCTCTACCACAGATTATAATGCCATCTCATTGTAGTGTCAACAATTACAACTTTTCTTCTTCCACTCTCTTTGCCAAGTCTAATATCTTCCCATGTATCGTCTGAATCACATCCAAAAATTCTTCATCACTCTTTCCAGTGGGGTCTTGAATTCCCAATCCTCTCGATGTCTGCATGGTAAATTCGGACATGTCACATTACATCCCATAGTGATGACAATGTCCACCGGTGGTATTTCAGACAACAATTTTGAATATTGTGTTTCTTCCATATCAATCTGATACTGCTCTTTCATCAAACGGACAGCATCTTGATTGATCTGTGGTTTCGTCTCCGTACCTGCTGAATAGCTTTCAAAAATCTCAGAAGCCAAGCTTTTCCCAAGTGCTTCCGCAATCTGACTTCTGCAAGAATTATGGACACATACAAATGCCACTTTCTCTTTCATTTTCATCTCCTCCTGCTTATCTACATTAAAAATACATGAAATGCATTAAACACATATCCAACTATTATAATTCCGGCCGCACAAATTGTAATAAATACACCTAGCAACTTTGGTTTTACAGCCTTTTTCAACATAATCATAGACGGCAGACTCAGTGTTGTAACCGCCATCATAAAAGAAAGAATCGTTCCAAGTTGCGCCCCTTTTGTAAGCAGTGCTTCCGCAATCGGAATTGTCCCAAAAATATCCGCATACATCGGAATTCCAACCAAGGTTGCAAGGACTACGCCAAACGGATTGTTGCTTCCCAAAATGGATTCAATCCACGTCTGCGGAATCCAATTGTGAATAATCGCTCCAATTCCCACACCCACTAAAATATACGGAAATACTTTACGAAATGTCCATTGCACTTGTTCTTTTGCATTCATAACCCGTTCTCGCTTTGTGATAGTAGGGGAGTCGCTCTCCACATGACTGGCGTTTCTGATAAATTCTTCCACATACGTTTCCATATGCATTTTTTCTATAAGCGTACCTCCTATTACCGCAATCGCAAGTCCTAAGATAACATAGACAAATGCAATTTTCGCGCCAAAGATGCTCATCAACAATACCAAGCTTCCCAAGTCGACCATCGGTGAAGATATCAAAAACGAAAATGTTACTCCAAGCGGCAATCCTGCACTTGTAAATCCCATAAAAATCGGAATACTTGAACACGAGCAAAACGGAGTCACGGTTCCAAGCAACGCCGAAATTATATTTGCCCATATTCCATGAAATCTTCCTAATATCTTTTTACTTCTCTCCGGTGGAAAATAGCTTTGAATATAGGATATAATAAAAATAAGCAAGCATAATAAAATCGTAATCTTAATCACATCATATAGGAAAAACTGAATGCTTCCTCCTACTCTTCCTTGAATATCTACCCCCAACACTGACAAACCTTTTCCGATAAGTTCATTCATCCATTTCATTCCAAGTATCTGTTCCTGCAAAAATTGAAACATTAATTTTAACTTCTCCATTCAACACCTCCACATTGTTTTTCATATCAAATATTTTTGATGTGTTAGGCTTTTATAAAAGCCATCTAATGATGACTTTTTATTTCCGACTCCTCTTCATCTGCTAGGATGTAAGTTCCGTCAATCTCTTGATTGCATATTCTCTCCCACTTTTACTGATGGTGTAGTGCGTCCATTTACCTTCCTGTCTGCTTGTTACTATTCCCGACTCACACAAAATCTTCATGTGATAAGATAACGCAGACTGAGCGATATTCAATTCTTCCATCAGGACACACGCACACTTTTCACCGCCTTTGAGCAATTCCAGTATCGAAAGTCTCTTTTCATCACAGAGTGCTTTAAATATGATCGTATCGTTTTTATACCCATTCATTCTACGAACACCTCACATCAAATATTTTTGATGTATTCATTGTAATCTAATTCATGACGAATGTCAACTAAAACCACCTTGTGATTGCCTCCCCTCCCCAATTACGCTATAATGATGTCATCAACGAAGGAAATGAGGAATTTTTATGCACAAAAAAACGGTATTAGTCACTGGTGCTTCCCGTGGGATCGGACGTGCCATTGCAATGACATTTGCACAAAATAATTACCACGTATTCTTAAATTGCCGTCACTCCATCCCAGAACTGGAATCCGTAAAATCTGCAATCGAAGCAATTCCTTACGGCTCCTGCGATATTTTTATCGGCGATGTAGGAAATCCACATTCTGTCAAAGAGCTGTACGAGATGATTTACACAAAATACGACTGTCTGGATGTACTTGTCAACAATGCGGGAATTGCTCACATTGGTCTGCTAAGCAATATGAGCGATGAAGAATGGTGCAATCTTCTGGACACGAATCTTTCCTCTGTATTTTACTGCTCCCGTGAAGCAATTCCAAAAATGGTGTCAAAAAAATCCGGTAAGATTATCAACATCTCCTCGATGTGGGGAACAGTCGGTGCCTCCTGCGAAGCCGCCTATTCCGCAACAAAATCCGGTATCCACGGGCTTACGCGGGCGCTTGCCAAAGAGCTTGCTCCAAGTAATATTCAGGTAAATGCTATCGCATGTGGGGCGATTGAGACGAGCATGAATGCCCAACTGAGCGCAGAAGAAAAATCTGCCTTTGAAGAAGAAATTCCTGCGGGGCGTTTCGGCACACCGCAGGAAGTCGCTGATTTGGTATGGAATCTTGTCAACAGTCCTTCCTATCTGACCGGTCAAATCATCGGTCTGGATGGCGGTTATATTTAAAACCGCCATCTAAAGCACTATTTCTGATTCTTTTCATATATGAGTTTTAGACCTTTCAACAATAAATTTTCATCTAAAAACATATTCCGACCGCAATGGGGAATGATATACTTCGCAGCCTCCCCGGTCGCAACAATAGCTGCCGCTTTTTCTTTCAATTCTCTCTCAATTCTGGCAATGGAGCCATCTATACAGGCAGCAGTCCCATAAATGATTCCACTTTTCATACATTCCACCGTATTACTTCCAATAACCTTTTTCGGCCTTTCCAAACTGATTTTCGGAAGCTGCGCCGTCCCTTGCGTCAGAGATTCCGAAGAAATCCGGACTCCCGGAATAATCATTCCTCCGATATAATGTTTTTTTGCATCAATCACAGAAAGGGTCGTCGCTGTTCCCATGTTGACTACAATGAGCGGAAGTGGGTACTCTGCTATCCCTGCTACTGCATTTGCCACCAGGTCACTCCCCACCTGTCCCGGCTGATCCATCATAATATTCAATCCGGTCTTTACTCCCGGCCCGATAATCAACACCTCATTTCCGGAAATCCTCTTTGCCGCCTCTTTTACAACATTTGTCACCGGGGGCACCACAGATGCGATAATCGTTCCCTCTATCTGATTCATATTCAAGCCATGTAATTCAAATATATTTTTAAAACTAATTGCATACTCCAGTTCTGTTCTTGTCAGGCTCGTGGAAATACTCTCCACAAAGACTATATTTTCACCTTCAAAACATCCGACCACGGTGTTCGTATTCTCGATATTAATTGCCAGAATCATATTTTTCCTCCTGCTATCCTGTCACGAGACGCGATTTCAACAGCGTTCTTCCGACAACTGCCACAATCACTGCCGCAACAATCGCCTCAGGTATTCCATTCATCGCAATGATGGATAAAATAAAGCCATACACCGCATTTGCCGCAACTCCATTTGCCGCTGCATAGGCATCTCTAAAAAACACAAAAATCAAATTCATTACTAACAATGTGTTGACAAAAGATCCCGCAAGCCCTGCAATTCCTAAGGCTACCAGCATGCCTGATCCTTTGGACTTCATTTTCTTATACAATACTTTAAATACAAAATACGGAATAATCCCAACTAAAATACGTGGGACAAAACAGATAATAATACTTCCGATTCCCCCCTGCATCTCACCGAGTGAATAAAACGGTGTAAACACAAACGATGTCACTGTCGGATTCATCGTATTATTGATAAAACTCGTCAGTCCAAAAATGCCTCCTAAAACAGCGCCTTTCTTTGGACCAAGTAAAATAGAACCGATAATAACCGGTACATGGATAATCGTCGCCCTTGTAAATCCAAGCGGGATATATCCTAAGAATGGGGTAAATGCCATGATAATAATCAGTGCCGCGAACAGTGCAACCTGTACCATGCCAAGTGTCTGTGACCTTCCGTCACTCTTTGCTTTGTTATTCATTTTTTCCTCCTTGTTATCATTCTCTTACGAGATACAATACATATCGCTCCAGTTCACACATACGCATACGTCTGAGAACACTCATGCTCGCATGGAAACGTCTGATGTCGTGTGTTGATGAACGGAATGGAATTCCGTGAACTGCAACGGAGTTACTGTCTCAGTATACCATCCTCCTTCACACGAAAACAACCATGTTTTCAAAAATAAACACAAGATTTGCGTACACTTTTTCTAAATATGTGCTAGAATAATTTACAAACCATTCAGAAAGCAGAGGATTTCAAATTATGTTAAAGGGAAAAACTGTTATTTTAGGTGTTACGGGAAGTATTGCCGCCTACAAAATCGCCAATCTTGCCAGCATGCTTGTAAAGCTTCATTGTAATGCCCATGTTATCATGACAAAAAACGCAACAAATTTTATCCATCCGATTACATTCGAAACATTGACAAACAATCGTTGTCTTGTTGATACATTCGATCGAAATTTTCAATATAATGTAGAGCATGTAGCGCTCTCCAAACAGGCAGATGTCGTTTTAATCGCTCCTGCAACTGCCAATGTTATCGCCAAACTGGCAAATGGACTTGCTGATGACATGCTTACAACTACAACACTCGCATGTACCTGTAAAAAAATCATTTCGCCGGCGATGAATACACAGATGTATCAAAATCAGATTACACAGGACAATCTGCAGAAATTAAGAGATTACGGATTTGAGGTGATTGATCCTGCAACCGGAATGCTTGCCTGCCGTGACGTAGGAGAAGGAAAACTCCCTGATCCAGAGATTTTACTAGACTATATCTTAAAAGAAATCGCATATGAAAAAGATATGAAAGGATTAAATGTCCTTGTCACCGCCGGACCAACCACAGAAGCGATCGACCCTGTTCGCTATATTACCAATCATTCTACCGGAAAAATGGGGTATGCCATTGCAAACTGCGCAATGCTCCGCGGTGCCAATGTAACTTTAGTCACTGGACCTACTTCACTTCCGAAACCACCATTTGTCAATACGATTTCTATTAAAAGTGCTGAAGAAATGTTTGATGCCGTAACTTCTTGTTCCGATACTCAGGACATTATCATCAAAGCTGCCGCCGTGGCAGATTATCGTCCTGCCTCTGTCAGTGATGAAAAGATGAAAAAGTCAGACGACTCTCTCTGTATTCCATTAGAGCGCACGAAAGATATTTTGAAGCACTTAGGAGAACACAAAAAAAATCACCAATTTTTATGCGGCTTTTCTATGGAAACAGAAAATATGTTAGAGAATTCCCGTGCGAAACTGGAAAAGAAACATCTCGATATGATTATTGCAAACAATTTAAAAGTGTCCGGTGCCGGATTCGGAACCGATACGAATGTCATTACGATGATTACAAAAGAAGAAGAACTCGCATTAGACATTATGACAAAAGCCGAAGCGGCAAAACAAATTTTAGATAAGATTCTTGAAAAGCTAACATTGATATGATCCTTTTGATTTCAAAGACCTGATGGCTTTTGGAATGTTCATTTTGGCATTACTAACATTCGTTTTTACGTTTATCAGATAATGTTTTAGAGCATAGAAAACCACTCCAAAACTTTGGCGAGCGATGGAGTGGTATTTCTATAACCATATATCTACCTATTTTTCTAATTCTATACCTACATTCTGTGCATAGCTTTCGAACACAGTCTCAATCTGCGAATTGCATGCTTCCATGTTCTTTTCTTTTCCGATATAATATCTCTTTTCAGAATCTGTCGTATACGGCAATTCCACAGAAGCCGTAATCGGTGCAGCAAAACCATCTTCATCTTTTGCATCTTTATTATAAGCAAAGAAATATGGTTCCTGAATCAATGCATAGCCATCTTCTGTTGTTTTTGCTGCTGTCAGATTTGTAAGATGTCTGTCAATCAATCCTGTATACATTTTCGCAATTGGAGAGTTTTCTTCACAAATAGAAGTTGTCTGTGTGTATCCCCACTTATCAACAGTTATTCCTCCGTCAATCTGAGGATCATACATGTACACACGAACATTGTTTTTCACTGCATACTGATTGATTTGTCCAATAATGGCACGTGTTTTTTCATTTCCAGAACCACCTATGAGCACAAGCGAATTTCCCTTTTCATCAAGCAACCATTCCAGTTGACGGTATGTAATCGGGTAAATATTTATCTGCTCGTCAGAGCCAAAAACTTCTGTTCCGTAACTGTTAAATGTATCTCGAATATATGTTTCTTTTGTATACTTTGAAAATTGAATGTTATTTGTTTTAATAAATTCAAACATTTGTTTTAGACGTGCTGTATACTCATCCGTCACATACTTTCTTACCTGATTTCCTTCTTTATCAAGAACCGGATTTCCTTCGTCGTCCGTTTCCTTCACATAAAGACCTTTGGAGTCACGGTCAACCATCTCCTCAAAAGCATACATGATTGGACATTTTCCGCTTGTATTTCCTTTCCCGCTGTAGTCTGTCTGATTATCTTTGTTATAAAGAAAGATAATAGGCTGTTGCAATCTTCCGACTGTCACCTCTTTCCCTTCTGCATTGGTATAAGAAAGTGCAGTATCGTGATCTGACGGATATGCAATCCAGTCATCCAAGTTTGTAAGATATCTTGACACAAACTCTCCATACATATAATTGTATTTTGTTCCAAGAGTTGTCTTTTCGTTCGACATACGTACAAACATAGAACCGTCATCACCATTATCTACATTAAAATCATAAGAATAAATAGTATCAATTCCGTATTCCTTTGCATATGCATTTACATAAGGACTCATTGCACGGCTGTTATGACACCATGAACCGCTCAACTGAATCAGGTAATTTCCTTCCTGTCCCAAAAGCTGAATGAGCTGGTCATAGCTGATGTCCTGAAATACAATATCTTTATCCTCAAACGTATCAATTCCATCCTGTCGTTCTGCATCTGCTTTGGAGTGTGCATTAAAGTCACCGTAAGCATATTCCTTTTCAAACTCATAGTCCGGGGAAGAAAGTTGTGCATTCGAGACTTTGAGTTCTTCTTTTTCTAAAGTTTTAACATTATTTTTGATGCTGCTGTTTTTTCCTGAGCAACCCGTAATCATTCCTGCCGCCATCACTGTAACAAGAACAGCAGAGATTAGTTTTCTTTTCATGATCAATCTCCTCCTATCTTTTCCTAACACATTGGAATAGATACTTCTTCCGAAGAACCACCGGAACTTCCTGTTGAAGTATATTCAGATTCCAACTCTATCAGGTCTGCATAATTTTCGATAAGAGTATATTGATCAGCTGTCAGATAGCTGTCAATCACTTCTCTTGCTTCTGTTACATATTTTTTCACATCATCAAAGGAATAGCCTTCTACAGTCTTTCTTGCATCTGCAACACTTGCCGCTTTAATTGCCAGACGTGCATATTCTATTTTTGCCGCATTAAATACATTCATATTTTTAATCTTCTTTTTGAGATCAAAATTCGGATCTAATGCATTATAATATTTTACTGCACGATCGATTTTTGCTTTTGATTCCTCTGTATAAGTTACTTCTCCGATATTTTGAATGGCATCATTTGTTCTTACCACTGAGGCTTTTACAGAAAATACAGAAAGTCCCAGACATACAAAAGCCGCCACAATCAGTGCAATTGTTGATTTTTTCATTATGCCCGTCCTCCCTTTTTCTCTAATTTTTCATCCTCTGTCTGAAAAATTTCGTCATCCAAAAGTTCTGTTTTTCTTGCAACAACAGCAGCTGTCACATTTGCTCCTACAACATTCGTCAATGTTCGTGCCATATCTGTAATATTATTGATCGGAGTCAGAAGTACCACTGCTGCAATCGGAAGATTTACTGCACTAAACAGTGATACTGCTGTCACAACTCCGATTCCCGGCATTCCGGCGCTTCCCATCGAAAGTACAAGGCACATAAAGCACATGATGAGGTATTGACTGATATTCCAACTCTGCCCCGTTGCATTTAGATAGAACATAGCTAACAAAATCGGCCAAATACACGTACAGCCCGCCATTCCAATTGTTGTTCCAAGCGGCGCTGTAAAGTTCGCTACCTCCTCATCTACACCAACCTTATGTATCAGACGGTCAATTGTAATCGGGAGAGAGCCGACACTACTCTGTGTCGTAAATGCTGTCGCCTGTGCATCAAATGTCTTTTTAAAGAATTTGAGCGGACTTATTTTCCCTGAAAATTTCAGAATAAACGCATTTACAACATAAGCCTGTACAAAGCATACCACATAGACAACCGCAACAAGCAGAATCAATTGTACCAAAGCGTCTTTATCACTCAACAGCTGGCTTGCAGACACTGCTGTCAAACATAGCACTGCATATGGAGTCAAATCAATGACGTAGGAAAGAATTCGGAAAATAATCTTCTTCACCGCCTCAATAATACTTTTAAACGGCTTCACTTTATCTTCACCTTCGTCTGATGCTACACTTACATATGCAACCGCAATTGCAACTGCAATAATGATAATAGCTACAACATTGTCTGCTGCCAGATCCCCAAACACATTTGTCGGGAACAAGTTCAAAATAATCTTGTCAAAAGATGTCCCCATTTCCTTATATGCGTCAAGTGTTGTACTGGAGACTCCTGCAATGTCGGCAAACACCGCTTGCGCTCCCTTTCCAACCTGTGTTGCCATGCCAAAGACAATTGTAACTACAATCGCAATTGCCGATGAAACCAAAAGCCAGAATACAGATTTTGTTCCAATTCGTTTCATTTTTTCTTTATCGTTTAACTGAATCAATCCTGAAATGACAGAAACAAGAATCACCGGTGCGACAAGTGCCGTAATCAAATTCACATAAATATCGCCGATCAATGCAAGCCACGTCATATAAGAATTGTTCTCGGACGCAAATACGATTCCAAGCACCGCTCCCATTACCATACTGATCAAAATGACAAATGTCCAATTCATTTTATATGCCAGTTTGTTCAACACTTTAAATAAAAGCAAGGCAATGATAAGTACAAGCAAGGCAATCCATTTTACGCTTAAAAGTGCATCCATTTTTAAAACCTCCTCTTTCTTTTCTCAACATTCCTATTATAGTATTGTGAAAGGTCAGAAACAAATTGGTTTTTTTGATATATATATTGGATTTTTCTATAATTTTAAAAAATCCTCGCTTTATAAACCTAATGGAAGTTCTTTTGAGGTAGCAATCCCTTCTTCCGTTGTAGTAATCACATCTACAATATTATCTTCTGTATCATAAATGGTAAATTCTACGCCTGGAAGAGAGCGTTTTTCATATTCCATACGGTAAATCTCTCCAAACTCAGAGTCGTATGTACTTGTACCGGTTAGCATATCACCTACTTTTTCAACAGAAATCGTACCTGTTTTCTCATATTCATCTACCATGGTAACCTTCTGAATTTCACCAGTTTCCAGCACTTCAAAAGGTATCTCTTCTGCAATCTCATAGCCATCCGGAGCTAATGTTTCCACCAAGACATACTTTCCTGGTGGAAGTTTATCAATCCGATGTGGTGTACCATCTGTAACCCATGATGTAACTTCGTTTCCTTCGCTGTCTTTAATAGTAAGTTCTGCTCCAATAATTTCCTCGCCACCTATATCGACTTTACTGATTTCTACTTTCGTAAAATCATTTTGTAATGTTCCTTCGGCAAAAAGGGTTTCTTTATTCTGATCTGAATACTTCAAATCAAAATCAATCTTCTCTTCATTCAAAATATAACCTGGAGCAGCTTTTATTTCTTTTACATAGAAATGTGCAATTGGTAAATCTTTTTTGAAATGCACATTGCCTTTTTCATCAGAGGTTGCCTTTTCAATCAAAGTATCTGCCGGCACAAGAACTGTTTTTCCATCCGGTGCTAAAATATCTTCTGCAGTATATAGTCCAAAAAGTGCCCCTTTGACTGGTTCGTCCGAATCAGCCACAGTTTTTTTCAAGGAAATAGAGACCTTTTGGCGTTCATTTACGTATGCACTGTCATGGTACACAACTTCTACCTCATCACCTGCATATTCTAAAGAAAACTCCTGTATTTCCTTATTTAACACAAAACCATTTCCAGCTACAGTTTCGATGATTTTATATTTCCCAAGTGGTAATTGATCGACTTCTGCTATGCCCTTGGCATCCGTTTTCAGCGTGGAAACCAATTCATCTTTGGAATAAAGAAGAAGTCGATTTCCATTTTCATCTAACTGATAATCTGGAGAAAAAATGTCTTCTGCAGCCCGCACTTCAAATTCTGCTCCTTCTACATCGGCTATTGCATAAGTAAATTCATATTCTGTCTCTTTCTCCTCTAATATACGTAAAAATTCTCCAAACCTTCTTAAAAGGTTCTTTTTTACTTCCGTATAGTCCTGTAGCTTTTCTCCTGTCTTATGAATCCGAAGAGTTCCTGTCTGACGTTCATTTTTGTAATCTAATTTTATGATAATCGCACCTGTTTCCGGTTCTACTTCCTGGGCAACATCTGATCCGATTTCAAATTCAACAGGCTCTGCCTTTACATATCCTTCCGGAGCTTCCACCTCTTCTAATCGGTAATGTCCTGCCGGTAGCTTTTCCGGAGTAATCAAATACCCATCATCAGATGTCCTAAACGATGTATGCTCTACAAGTTCTGGATAATGCGTGTGCTGTGTAACATATTCTCCTTTATCCAGATCAAAAATTTTAAAAGTTGCTCCTGCGTGTAATACCGGTAATTTGCTTGTTCCATCAATTTTATATATCTTTAAAAATGCCTGAAACTTATAATCAATAAAAACTCTCCATTGTTGAGGTTCTCTGTTATCTTCATTGATTGTGACAATAAAAGGATCAATCCGATTGAAATTCTTCGGGACAGTACTTTCAATCACAACATAGGTTCCATAAGCAAGTTCTCTGCTTACCGCATATCCTTTCTTGTCTGTGAAAAATTCTGGCATTGGTTTTCCATGGCTATCTTCCGAGTAATCCATGGCTGTTGTCTCTTTTGAGAAATCATAATCACGGAACTGTTCTGGACTGAATTTTCCTTGCTCATTCGGCTTTATGCTTCCATCTTTGACACCTTTTAATGACTGAATGTGATAGACTTTAAATCCAGCGCCTTCCAAAAGCTCTGCTTCCGTCTGCTCTCCGTCAGAACCGACTTTGATTAACTCAAATGCCTGTTTCTTTACTGTTTCATGAACCGTAACATCCCGATGTACAATTTTTACCTCTTGTCCTTCATAAGCAGCATCTACCGGATACTCTGTAGGATCAAGAAGATACCCTTCGCTTGCTTTTAACTCTTTCACAAAATATTTCCCAAGATAAAGATTTTGAAAATCCAGCGTGCCATCTTTTCCAATTTCTCCCCTGGCAACTAAATCCCCTTTTTTGTACACATGTTCTGACTTCCCATTCGGATGTGAAATATTCTCAGCAGCAAATAATCCATATTCAGCACCTATTAAAGTGGCATCTCCTTGTGGTAGAAACTCGTTGGTTTCTTTATCAATTTTTTCAATATGGATTTCTGCACGAACTTCTTCATTTTTAAAAATGTGACTGAATACATACTGATATGTCGTGTCATCTTTATAGACATATTCAAATTCAAATTTTTCATCTGTTTGATAATATTTATCTGGAGCGCTTGTTTCCAAAATATAATATTTATGGTTGATTGGTAAATCAACGGTAAACGCAGCGACACCGTCCTGGTTGCTCACTACAGACTCTAATAAAGTATCTTTCGCGACAATAACTTTCCCTCCTACTTTAATATCTTCTGCGGCAAACAATCCATACGTAGCACCTTTTAATGTAACATCATCATTTTTAGATTTTTTTACTGCCTTCACTTCAATTTTAGGTCTTTTATTGTTATAGGATACCTCGGCTTCCGAGTATTCTACTTCCTGTCCAGCATAGGTCAATTCTACTTCTTTTGTTGTTTCGCTTTCTTCTTTTCCAATAGTCAAATCTGTAGGTGCTTTTTTTTTGACTACTCTATATTTCCCCAAATACAATTCACTGCTAACTGCATTTCCAGATTCATCCGTTGTAAGGGTTTCAATCAATGTATCCTTTGGATAAATTACGGTTGTCTTATCCTGGCTGATAATGTCTTCTGCAGTATAGATGGAATAAGTAGCACCGGCATAGGAAGAATTATCATACAGGAAATGATATGGGTTTCCCGCCTCAGCGCCTGAAAGACGTTCCCCCATTTTATGGATTTTGATTTTCCCTTTCTGTTCAGTATTTGTAACACTAATATCCGTATTGCCACCAGCAACTAGCTTTACGTTATACACACTTGTGTTTAAACGATAACCTTTTGGAGCTGTAATCTCCTTCAAATAAACTGTTTCCTGGGTCTTTGTAAACTCCACATAAGAACTTCCGTTCTTGTCCGTCTCCGGCATAGTGGCGATAAGACTTGTACAAGCTTCATCTTTATATACGCCAAAGACAGCACCAGCCAAATTTACATTTGTATTTGCATCCTTTTTACTTAATGCTATTCTTGCTAAATCCATCCATTTTACAGAAAAATGGACAGAATTTGCTGGCTCTTCAATAAAATCTCCATATCCAATATCCTGATTCCCATTTCCTGTGCTTAATACTAAAGTCTTCCACTGTGTTCCAATGTTACCTTTTAACGCTCCAGTTTCCCACAGCCCGGTAACCGTCTTAGGTGCTGTAAAATAAAATGTTGTGCCGCCATATACTTTTACAGAGCCTCCCGTTTGATTCCCTCCTGCAACGTTATGATAGGTAACATTTGCCGGCACATTTATGGTAATGTAATTTCTATGATCACCTGTTAATTTAAAGTTTTTGGTGCGTTGTAAGTCTTTATCAAGATATGCCGTTTCATAATCGCTACTCAAACTAATTGCTGCAGTTGGTGGTGCTTCTTGAGCAAATAAGTAATCTATGTAATCCAGCACTCCACTGGCTCTTAAAGATTCTTCTGTACAACCAACAAATCCAGCATTTCCTATATAAGCATAACTTGCAGCAATATGGGTATAGATGTATCTAGTATCAACATCAAGATGCGATAAATACTCGCCTGTTAAATCTCCAGGACCACCATAACCGTAATATAAAACTTTCTGAAGTTTTGCATTTGTCTCCAAGATATTCGCTATATAGTCTGAATCCGGCGGAGAGGATTTTGGAGACTCCAAACAATATGCAATCTTTCCATTCACATAAAAATAATTTGTACTGTAATTCCCTACATTGGAAGGATACTTTAATTTTTTACCTTTCACTAAAGTGACATTCGTACCTTTTTGCTTTGCCATACTGTTTGGCACTACTGATAAAAAAACACCTTCCTCTTCGTTCTGCTCCAAAGTTTCTTCTTCAGAAGAAGAATTTACTATTTCTTGTTCCCCTTTTGCCGTACTATTTTCCTGTTCTACATTTAATTCCTGATCCGTCGTTTCGGGTTCAGGGTCTGCCTCTTCTTCCGCATCTCCATCCTTCTTTTCTTCTGATGAATTTTCAGAATGCCCCGATGTTTCTGGCTCTTTATCTGTAATTACAATAAACCGTTGGACATGATATGCAAGATTGTTATCCCGTAGTGGATAGACCTCATATACCGCCTGATACCACCCCTCCTTTTCTGTATTCATTTCCTCTAACTTCTCATTGAATGCTCCCTTATATTCAATTTTTACCTTTTCTTTGTTAAAGGTCTGATTTGTAAAATCGGAATCTCCTTTAAAATCACTTCCCTTTTTCAGTTCTAAAGTTTCCGCTAATACAATTTCATCACCATATAATTCTTCTTTTACCGTATCCATATCTGGCAGAGTGGTTAGATTACTGTTATATAATTCTGCTCCCTCTGGCTCCAAATTCTCAGTTACAGGTGATGTCTTAATTTCAGGTTTCGCAATTTCTGCAGCCCTAGCTATTTAGCCAGAACTAAATATACTTGGGCAACAAATTAGAGCTGCAAGTGCGCCTGATAACCATCTTTTCGTTTTTTTCATAGTATAGTTCTCCTTTTTTGATTTTAAATGACAACAGGTAGGTATTCCCTACCTGTTGTGCCACTTTTGATACAAATTTCTCTGCCTTTGTACAAAGCCTCCTTTCCAAATATTTTTTGCTGTAAACCAAAAAAGCCAAAGACAGAGTCCTCTTGACGACCTATCTCTAGGAATTCATCATAAGGTTCTGCTCTTTGGCTTACCAATAAAAAATACATTTATATTATATAGGGATAATAGAAGCTTTTCAATTTTTTACATACGACACTTTTATCCGAAATCAGACACTTTATAAAAATTATTTCGATATGAACTAGAAGAATACAAACATTCCACTTCTACTCCATTGAGCTTCCACAGTTTCTTTGATACCGTATACTTATAATCATGATTGGAGGCATTATATGAATAATAAACGTAAACGCACCATAGTGCGTATATTGAATT
>ULMJ01011084.1_pt1 | contig 21088 bp, 11 predicted proteins | sample 1951641 | NCBI WGS metagenome assembly ULMJ01 (sample SAMEA4835550, study PRJEB28245) | human gut metagenome | biome: gut microbiome; material: fecal sample | place: Denmark | collected 2008 | reverse complement strand
GGGAAAGAATATAAGCTGGTACGTGCAGAGAACGGTGAAGAAGCTATCTCTAAGTTTCTAGAATGTAACCCTGATGTCATTTTAATGGATATAGGTATGCCTGTAGTAGACGGCTACCAAGCTACCGATGCAATCAGGCAGCTCGAATCAAACGTTCCCATTATAGCCGTTACAGCCTTTGCCTATAATGACGATAAGGAAAAAGTGCTGTCCAGAGGTTTTAACGGATTCCTGCCTAAACCACTGGAGAAGAATGCCTTGATTGAGATGCTTCATAAAACGGGAGTTTAGTTTGCGTATGAGAAGAATGAAAATACAGTTTTGAATAAGAATTTACGATTTCCATAAATAAAAAAAGTTATGAACAAGAAATTTTTAGCAGAAGCACTTGGAACAATGGTGCTTGTTCTGATGGGCTGCGGAGCAGCTGTACTTAATGGAGGAGCAACTTCAGTTGCCGCCGTGCTAACCATTGCCTTTGCATTCGGCCTATCGGTCGTAGCAATGGCATATACCATTGGAGGCATATCGGGCTGCCACATCAATCCAGCCATCACACTTGGAGTATGGCTTTCCGGACGTATGAAAACCGGTGAAGCAATTGGTTACATGGTGTCGCAAGTAATAGGTGCCATAGCCGGTTCGGCCATCCTTTATGCTATAACATCAGGACTAGGCATAACAGGTACCGGTGCAAACAGTTTCGGAGAAGCTGCACTCGTCCCCGCATTTATTGCAGAAGCGGTATTTACTTTTATTTTCGTATTAGTAGTACTAGGTACAACAGCCAATGAAAATTCGGCACCTAAGTTTGCCGGGCTAGCCATTGGCCTCACATTGGTTTTAGTCCACATCGTTTGTATTCCTATAACCGGAACCTCTGTCAATCCGGCACGCAGTATCGGACCTGCTCTGTTTGCAGGCGGTGAAGCCTTAGCACAGCTATGGCTCTTTATCGCTGCTCCATGCGTAGGAGCTGTACTATCTGCCATTGTCTGGAAAATATTGGCTGCTCCCCAAAGGGAAATAAGAAAATAAAATAAGAAACTCTGTTAATGCTGTTCCCCAACATCCCTAAACGTTTTATATTTATAAGATGATTAGAGGATGTTGGGGGATTTCTTATCCTAAACCTGTCTCGAAAAAGTTACTTTTACAAAAAAGGGACTTTCTATGTTTCATTGTTATATCCCATTATATCTCTATTTCATTGTCATTCACTACCAAAGGAAAGGTTTAGGGAAAAGGGCTAAAAGATAACCTGTTGAAACAGTCCGAAAGAATAAAATGAGGAAGGATACATTGCAGATAAATATTTTGTACAATACAGAGAATATAAATCAACAAAGAAACATATTCATAATCACAGCCAATTAGAAGATATTATTACTACAATGAAGCTAATGTTTCACATCTATAAATGAATAGCAGCGAATAGGTATATTTTTTACTTTAATGTATACTATTTCAGAGGAATTAGTCTATTTTCAGATAACAAGCAATCTACCTTTTCCGTATGTTTGTATAATACAAACATACCTTTAGAGGTATAATATACATTCATCATGAAAAAGGTAAACTTAACATGGCTATCTTTCGGGATTTTCGGGCTGTTTTTTAGCTCGTGCTTTCAAGAAAAGAATCTGTATAATCCAGACACAGACAGCGAAAATCAGGACGAGGACAAAGTAGGATTACTCACAGACTTCTCCCTCAAAACAGAAAATACATCCATTATCATTCATGCTACAGACTTTAACGGGAAAGCAGCTGAAGGTGTGGAATTTGGTATTTACACTAGTAAACCTTGTTTAAATGAAGATGGCAAACTGGAAAATCCGGCTTTTGCCGGTTATACTGATAAGATAGGAAAATTGGAAGCGAAAGTTGTAGTGGGAAAGAACATCTCCCAGTTATACATCATTCCTCTTTCAGCCGGATACTCTGTCGGAGATACAGAAGAACTCCCAAGCTATGATATCCAGGATGTCATTACAGCTAACTTCAAAGTTGTCCCGTTCCCGACAGCTACACGAACGCGAGGCACAGAAGACGAAGTGTATACGCCAACTAAAAATATCAGCAGTAACTATAAAGGATTATGTGTTCTTTATAAGAACGTAGAGGTAAGCAACAAAGGCATCCCTATTCCAATTGAAAACGGAGGCTCCAGCTTGGTATCTACCACAACTCTTCCTGGTAGTTTCATTAACCAAATTAATAGCCTGTACCCTGAAAAGCAGAATGTAAAGGACTCTGATTTCTCGAAGAATTCAGACTTAAGAGTTGTAGGCAAAAATGGTGCAGAGGTTTGGGGCACCTATATCGGTGACGGTGGTTTTTATATAAATAATATGAACACATACAATTCGTTGATGTATTATAACTATACTGAAAGCGAGTTGTCATCCATGAACTATTTAACCCCCGCCACTCTTCACATGACTATGTTATTGCCGAACACACACCAGATGCTATGCCCGGCTGGTCTGAAAATACAATTACTTTACTGGGATGGAAATGAATACAGTACAACTTTCCCAGAAGGGACACGAATTGGTTTTGCAGTAGCACGTGAAGGTTATAAGGGTAACGGATCATCCATAACAGATGCCTCAGCATACAATTTTAAAAGGATAAGCGGGTCGGAATTATACCCGCAGTTGAACGGTGATGTAAGAGGTAACTACTATTCAACCCCCCAATTGAACCAAGTAGGCATGTCGCAAGCTGTAACACGTTGGATGGACGACTATGATTGCTGTGTAACCGGTTTCGATATCCGGCCTGTCGGCGATGTAAAATCCGATTATGATTTCAACGATGTGTTAATTTCCGTCTCTTCCAGTCCGATACCTGATGCAATCCAGCCAGGCACTGTGATTGATCCGGTTGAAATAGCAGTCGCTTCCGAATCCATATACGGAACTCTTGCATTTGAGGACTTATGGCCAAACCAAGGAGACTATGACATGAATGATTTTGTAGTCAATTACACATATACTTTTGGAAAAGACGAAGCAAATAACATTACAAGAATCACTTTAGAGTTCGATCCGATAGCTAAAGGGGCAGCAAGCTCTACCCAGATAGGTTTCGGAATTACATTGCCTATAAATAAAAATAATATAAGTTCGTTAGAGGGGGCCACTTTGGAAAAAGATAATGATAACACTACACTCATCGTATGGAACAATGTAAGCAATATCGCACAGTTTAACGGCGCTTTTATCAATACTGACAAAGGAAAGAGTCAGGTTAGAGCTGACAAACAGACGGTTTCCATTAACCTAAAATCGGCTATCAGCGAACTACCCAAACTTGGAATCAATCCATTTATCTTTGTCGGCTCCCGTTCCCACGAAATTCATTTACCCGATTATAAACCGACAGCAAAGATGGATCGCAATTTATTGGGTACAGGAAAAGACCGCTCAGATGAATCCAGAGATGTATATTACCGCATGGAAGAGATGTATTCATGGGCTTTGGATTTCCCCCGTGAAACAAAAGATTCACCAGCATGGAAATATCCGAAGGAACGTTCCTCTATTATCAACGCTTATCCAGGTTATATCGATTGGATAAAGGGTCCAAACAATACTAGTACTTCCTGGTTTGAAGAGAGTAATGCAAATCCGGAGGAATTATATCAATGAATTTTTCTGTTTACAGACAAAAAGTGAAAAGTATAGCAAGACATAAAATAAGTGTATCTGCGATATCAGTCTTTGTACTGATATTGCAGTTCTGTTTATTAACTTTTTTATCTACACCGGAAACTGATAGCTTTGATTTCAGCTCTATTAATCCGCTATCAATTATAAAAGGATTCATTTTTACATTAAGTTTCGGATTTGGATTTCCAATATGGCTTTCAGTCATATCCATTGCTATAATAATCAGTATTGAATTTATCGGAATATACCTGATTTGCCTTAAACTATGGTTGCGAACACCAAAATAGTGAACTCATATTTACATATCTATAATGAGCATCAAAAACATATCAACATTGTACAATGACAAGTCTTCATTCACCAATTATGAATCCCCAACAGAATGATATTGATTTGAGAACCAATATCCGAACTGTACTAGTAGCCGAAGATATTCCAAGCCAATATCTTTTAATGGCAGCCATATTAAAAAGGAAGAATTATAATGTACTTCATGCTATAAATGGGCTGGAAGCAGTAAACATGGTAAAGAACCAATCTATCCACATTGTACTTATGGATATAGAAATGCCGGTGATGAACGGCTTTATCGCTGCCCGGAAAATCCGAGAGTTCAATCCGGGTATTCCTATTATTGCTATAACAGCCTCTATTTTCAGTTCATATGAAGAAGAAGCTTATGCTTGTGGATGCAATGATTTTTTAGCTAAACCGATCAATCTAAAAGAGATAATAACAACTATTGAGAAGTGGGAGGTGGAAGTTGCTGTCTAAACAGATCAACCAATCAGTACCCAAGCAAATACACAGTCTGCTTATAGTAATCTCAACAAACATCCAGTAAAACTAGAATATTCTTCCGTGATGGTATAGATGTTGCGAACACAGGCTGAGACCTTGTTCTCGAAAAAGAGTATTTATTGAAACATTAGGAATTAAATACTATTTTCGAGTAATTTTCACTGGTTGTCAAGTATGAAAGTTGGATTTCTACGAACTATCCTTAAAGGATTTCAGATATTTGATGCATAAGTATCAATGTAAAGAAAAGAATATCATCTCATATGGGAAGATACCTTTAACCTATAAATTTAGCTTACTTTATTGTTTAAAAAGGAGGTGATAAGAGAACCTCCTTTTAAATTCCAAATTTATCTATTTCTTGCCTCTATAAGGTCATATTCTTTTCTTTAATTATTGAGAAGGCATTCTCATAGAGCTACAATGTCCTTCTCTTATTTTTGCTGAGACATCACTTCACCCACTACATTAATCAGCTTCCAGTCTTCTTCGTGTGCATCTTGGAACAATTGCCAGATCATGACACCACCGAAACCTTCATGCATTACATATTGGCATTTCTTCCGAATGGTGACTCTACCATTGTAGAAAGTCTTGCTTTGTACATCACTGTCGGCTACTTCTGCCGTTTTGCCGAAATATTTGAGAATTCCATGATAGCGGACGGCTCTTACTTCATCTTTGGGAACGGTTTCATCCCAAGAATAACCATAAAAAGGAAGTCCTCCTACAATTTTTTCTTTGGGAGTCAGATTCGTATTCAGCCAATAAGCTAAATCTGCAACAAAATCATCAAAAGAAGAGTGTTGTACGGGGGTTGCGGTAAAACTTCCGTTATCATAACTCATTAAGTTGATATAGTCGAAATACTGCTGCCATTCCTCGGTATATGTCAGCCATCGGCTGCCTACTGCGCAAGTCATCAGCATATTCTCGTCTTTAGCTGCGTGCAATGCTTGGATGAAAGCAAGGAGTGACGGAAAATTAGCATTCCAGTTTGTGTACTCTTCGTAGTCAATATCGAATCCATCGAGCTGGTTTGTTCGGGTGAACTGTATAATATTGGCTATCAGTGCGCTTCGGGAAGTTTCGTTACTGATAGCTGTTGTAAATTCACCTGCGGTATTTTTAGCAATAGAAATCAAAACTTTTACACCTTCTGCGTGTGCTTTGTCACGAATCTGCCTGATGTTGGTGGCCACTCTGTCTGTATTCAATGTACCGTCGGATTTCGCTAATGCAAAACTGACATTGATATGTGTTAGATATTCCCAATGTATATTATCGAATTGGTCATTATATTCCCAGTCGTTGGCAGGCAGATAGCCGATAACTACTTTTGATGATGGTTCCGGCTCGTTCTGCAGTTCCGGCAGTAAAAGAGTATATTCCGCTATTTGGTTATCACTGCTTGTCACCGTAAATTTCTGTTCCATTTCCCAACGTTTTATGTCCTGCGGGTTGGGGGAGATGGTAGCTCCCCCTGATAATAGACATTTAACCCCGGTGATTGCTGTCCGGCTAGTTATGCCACTGATACTGATTACTTTGGAGGTTTCATTGATACTTCCTCGATAATAAGTGCCTCCACATTGCAATGTGAATTGCTCGATTTTGGCTTCCGGCTTCCCGGGAGTTGCGTCATTGCTGTTGTCGTCGCACCCCATGCAGAAAGTGGCCATTAGAGTAAATAATATAAATAATGTTTTCATTTTCATTTTTTTAGTTATTTGTTGTTATTCATCTCCCCAGTCGATTGGGGCGGTGTATTCCCACCAGTCATATACCACGGTTCCGGCACTCGCGCCAAGATAGATGAACGCATCTGCATAATTGAATGATACTCCGTTGCCATTGTCATGGCTGTCCATGAGTACACCGTCCAAGTACCACTCTATTTTCATCAGACCGGCTGTCTCGCTCTTTGTGAGATTAAGGCCTAATGTATATGATTTCAAACTCTTGTCGAATGCCTTGTTTCTTTCAATGATAGGTGTCCAAGGTGAAGTACTGTAATTGGTCTTTCCTGTACTCATATTCAGATGCCATCTGATTTCATTGGAGCCATAGGTGAAGAATAAGGTAGATTGTGCATCATCGGTCATCGATTTGATACGGAATGAGTAGTATCCCGGAGCAAAGCTGCCGCGTGTCACGCGTGCGGCGGTACAAGTAAGGTCTCCGTTTGCCATGCCGGTTCCGTTGTTGATGCCCCAGTTATTCGGGTCATCGAACTCATGCCGTACGGCAATCGCTTCGTTCGCTTGCTTCAGCGTGATGGTACGAGTGACCGGAGTAATACCTTCCACTACCTTGGTAGACAGAGTGAATGATGCTTTCAAAACAGAAGATCCTGTGTTGGCATTAAGTCGGATAACCAGGTTCTGTGTGCCTTCAAATTCTGTTTGCTCGAATGAATACCATTCTGCATCTGCGTCATCTTTGGTAACTGTCCATTCAGTGTTGGAAACAACCGGCAAGGTGATTTCGTGGGCTGTATGGCCGGTACGAATCGAAATGTTTTCCGGATCAAGTTGCACGCCGTCTTGAGTACACGCTACCTCGGCGGTGGCTATGCCATGCCGGTCGTATACGACTACTTTGCCATATCGTTTCTCACCCTTGTTCACTGTACATTTTACGGTGACTTCTCCGTCCGACTCACCGCTTTCACCGGATGCGATAGAGAGCCATCCGCTGCCTTCGGTAACGGATGCGCTCCATTTCTGGTTGGATTTTACCTGAAATGTTCTCGTACTGTTATCTTCTTTCGTCAGGAAGAAATCCTGGTCGCCTTCCAACGCCATGTAAGCAATTCCTTTTTGGATTACGGCTACCTCTTTGCCAATCCAATAATCGCTTTTGATAGTGATTGTATCCGTGCGGTCATCCAATGCGGTGTTGGGCTTATAGGTGATTTGTACATCATAGAGTTCACTGGCTTCGCCTTTGTCCGGTGAAATGGTACACCAGTCGCTATGGTTGCTGTAAACAATCCACGGGTCAGTGGACTTTACCTGAATATTCACTGTTTGCGTACCATCTGCAGTAATCGTATAGCTGTCATCAGCTTTATAGCGCAAATCCACCCATTTCATTGCCTCGTTGTCCCGGCAGGACTGGGCAAACATTGAAAGCAGGATAATCAGCGTACCTATACAGGTACGCCGATTGATTCTAATATTTATAGTCCGTTTCATAAAATTCTCTTTTCAGTATTATTCAATGTTGGTGACTTCGTATGAACTGATAGTTACTGTACCTTTCTTACCGGCACTTCCGCCTATAAAGCCAAAGTAAGGAACATTTCCGGCTGAAGCTGCAGTTTCAAACAAATTCTCATAAGTCGGAGTCGTGATAATATTGGTCCATTCCGTTTCTCCTTCGAGTTTGATGAATACTTGAATGTTGGCTGTTGTTCTGTCATTGGGGTCAACATAATTGTGCTCTACTTTCAAAGCCCTTAGGTTATTCATTTCGAACGGATTGCAAGCTGTATTCTCATTCAGTTTGCCGCCACGGTATTTGAAAATCCACGGATTGGCTCCTACGCCTAACCAGAAGTTCCAGCTCGGTTTTGGAGGAGCTACGCAATTCATGTTCAAGCATCGGTTGCCATCTACCGTCAGAGCAGAGAAATGCCATTCATGGATTGCTAATTTACGTCCTTTATTGATATAATATCGGCAATTGGCAGTTCCGGTGTTTTCGGTAAAAGTAATGGCTCCGGTTGTCTCATCCACAGTTACATTTTCTTCTTTAACGTCCAATACATAGGCTCCGCCTGCTTGTTCAACTTCCATCGTGACAGGGTCTATACCTAAGGTCTTGTCTTTAGGAGTTAAAGTTATCACAGCCTTGCGGGTGGTAAAGTAGATTTCCGATTGGCTGGTAGCCACTACATTACCTTCCTCATTTTTTTCTATCTTCAGCCATTCCGCATCCGATGCAGTTTCATAATCAATGTTTGAAATGACTTGATAAACTTTGCTTTCCTTATCCTTTCCTCCGTCAAATGTCAGGTCTTCTGGCGTAGTTTCTCCAAATTCCAGTGTGATGCCATTCTGTGTGACTGCTATTTCCTTTTCTTTTCCGTTGGATACGATTGTTAATGTTGCAGAACGTTTTAAACCCGTATTGGGCAAGGCCGTTGCTTTTATCATTACTTTCTCTCCTGTTCCTGTCCCTTCTTCAACATCAAGTGTCAGCCATCCTTCCGTATTGATAATCTTCCATGCCTTATTGGCTGTGATGGAGAATTCGGCTTCTCCGCCTGCACTCGGGAAGGGCTCTGCAAAGTTGGTCACATACAATGCGCCTTTGGCAGCTTGTGTGATTGTGATCATTTTGCTTCCTTCCACTCCGTCGGCGGTGATGGTCAAGGTAGCTGTGCGGTCGCCGCTTTCTTCTGCATACTCTTCAATGTGGACGCTGACTTCTGCGACAAGAGAACTGGCGGCGCTCATTGCCGGAGTAGGGACACACCAGTTTTGGTTGCTCTCTATTTTCCAGGGAGTATTGGAACTGATGTTGAAGACAATCGTATTGGGCGATTCTGCCAGTACTTCATATTCTGCTTGCGCATCAATATCTATAGTAGGAGGTAATTCACTTTGAGAGTCTATATTGAACTCTTGGCATGAATTCAGGCTGAATGTACATACTGCCGCTAAGCAGAACAGTAGTGTATAAAATGATAGCTTTTTCATATTATGTATTCTTTTTGCTATTAATGATATGAGTTAAGGGCAGATCACCAACCGGTATTCTGCGGATTCAAATTCGTGTTCTTGAACAGTTCACTTTGCGGGATGGGGTAGAGATACATGCGCTGGTTCCATTTCCGGCTTTTATAAAGTACTTTTTTAAAGTTCAGCGTGCCGTCTGTTGCTCTTTCAATATTTACTCCGTAAAGCTCTTTTTGAGTCTCTTCGGCTATTTCCCATCTGCGTACATCCCAGAAACGATGGTCTTCGAAAGCGAACTCGACACGCCACTCATTCTGCAATGCTTGGATAAATTCCTCTTTATTCGTGATAGATACGGCGGGCATTCCGGCGTTTCTTCTGACTTCATTGAGTGCCCATTCTGCTGATTGGGGAAGTTCGCTGCTCGTATACTGTGGACTGTTGAATGCCATCACCATAGATTCCGCATAGGTCAGCAATGTTTCCGCATAGCGGTAGATAATCCAATGATGTTTGTTGCTTACTTCCTTGTCCGGCTCGAAGCTGGTGCTTTCCTGAATGTATTTACGCAGGAAGTAGCCGGTTGGCGAACCGCCTTCTGATATAGAAGCATAGTCGCTTCCACCTCTATATACAGCTATCTCTGATTCTTTGAACTCGCTGCCGTTGGCAAGTAAAGTGCGATAGAAGCGGGGATCGCGGTTGGCGTATGGCTGTTGAGGATTGAAAGCCGGATCTTCACACTCCCAACCGTTATCACCCAAAGTGACGGGATATCCGTTGACGGTTTGGAAAGCATCTACCAAGTTCTGTGACGGAAAAGTCGCAGTGGCAGGTGTCGTCCGTCTTCCTTCTGTGAAGCGGATAGGGAAGTTATTCAGTTCGAATGCTGTATTGTTCCCATTCATGCGGAACAGCACCACTTCCGGAGAAGAAGTATCGTTTACCTTCTCATTCGGGTCAAGTTGATAGAGGTTTAACTTGATGATGTCATAAGCCGCTTTGGCAGAGGCTTCCCACTTATCCGTGCTGTTGGACGGATTGTGGAGCTTGCTTGCCGCATATAATAATGCTTTCGATTTAACCGCCATGGCAAAACCTTTGGTGATGCGCCCCGTTTCGTTGCTCGGTTGTCCGACGTAGGTATCCGGCAAGTGTTGCGCTGCGTCGCTGCATTCGGAAACAATGAAACTGATTACATCATCGAAAGATGTTTTCCCGATAGCGTTCGCTTCATCCGTTGTCAACATGGTCAGCGGCATGGCGATGTCTCCATACCGGCGTGCCAGCTCAAAAAAGTAGTGTGCCCGTAGCACCCTTGCTTCGTAAGAAAAGAAGGCGAGTTGCTTTGTCCAATTGGCATAGTTCGTGTCATATTCATAACGTGACAAGTCTACGTTCTGCAGCGATTGCAGGAATTCGTTGGCTGCACGGATGCCTTCGTACAGGCTCCATTGGTCGTCACGGGTTTGGAGAGCCGACCAGTTACCGTTGGTCATATCTTGTATGTTGCCTCCGGTAGCTCCGTATTCTGCGTCATCACTGGCGCAGTCTCTCATGGCTCCCTCAATGGTTCCCAAATCCTGCGGCATGTATGTGTATACATGAGTGAGCATTTGTTTGGTCTTGTCGAAGTATCTGTAAATATCTTCTTGGGTATTCAGACCGCTAGTTTCATCATAATCCAGATAGTTGCACGATGCAAGCAGGACGATGGCACTATATGCTAATATGCAATGTTTAATTTTCATATATCTATTCATATTTCAGGTTAAAAGTTGAACTTAACTCCCATCCAGTAAGAGCGTGCGGAAGGATACACGGCTCCCAGTTGTTCAGGGTCGGCAAAGCCGATATTGTCCAAAGAGAACAGGTTGCTGCCTTGCAAGTAGAGTTTCATATCCGCAAAGCGAATTATCTTTCTGGAGAAAGTATAACTAAGGTATAAATTTCTCAATTTGATGAAAGAACCGTCACGATACCACAACGAGTTAGCCTGATAGTTGTTGGCATTAGCCAATGTAGTCAAGCGAGGCATGGTAGCACGACCGGCATTCTCCGGTGTCCATGCAGTTTCGTTGTCGAGAAACGTTTGTGAAATATTACCGTTGTTAACCAATGGCTTGTACAGCGGTGAATTCAGCAGACTGGTGGTTACACCGGTCATTCCCTGAAGATCCGCAGAGATTTCAAAGTTCTTGTAAGAAGCGCTCAAGTTGATTCCGAAGTAGAATTTCGGCACGGTAGAGCCGAACATTCTAACCTTGTCCTGTGCGTCAATCTTGTTATCGCCATTCTGGTCTTTGTACTTGATGTCTCCCGGACGTACCGTTGAAAAAGTCTGCACCGGGCTGTTGTTTATCTCACGTTGGTCATTGAAAAATCCGATGACTTCCAGCCCATATTGCTGACCGACTCTGTTGCCTTTGGTATAGAGGTAATCATACTGTTGATATTCTTGTCCGTCGTTGATGACTTCACTGTTTACATACGATGTGTTAGCACCAATGCTATAGCTGAAGTCCTTGCCGATTCTGTCATTCCATGCAATGGAAGCATCAAAGCCTTTATAATCCTGAACACCGGCATTGATCTTGTTGACGCTTATACCGATAATACTGGAAACGGAAGATGATCCGTTGATCAGAATGTCGCTTCTTCTCTCATAGAATCCTTCCAGATAGAAAGAAAGACGGTTTTTGAATGCGTTCAGTTCCATACCGTAACTAAGTTTCTTCGATTGTTCAATCGTCAGGTTCTCAACGGGGAGTGCTCCTTCTGCCAAGCCGTAATAATCGCTGGCATTGTTGGTGAAGTAATAAGTTCCTCCACTTCCGTTGGTATTGCCGTAAGACTGGCGATAAAGTTCATGCTGCATATTACCGTCCCATCCGGAAATACCATACGAAGCATAAAGTTTCAGCAGATTGATGCTTTCTACATCCTTTAAGAAGTTTTCGTTAGAGGCAACCCATCCTGCGGATACGGCCGGATACAGATGAAAACGGTCTCCTTCCGGGAGATAGGCTGTACCGGAATAGTTGAGCACTCCGTTCAAGGTGTAGCGGTTGTTATATGTATAAGTGGCATACAACAGACCGGACTGACGTTTAGCTCCGTTATTTCTCCCGTCGGCAGTATAAGACTGCTGGTCATAAATCAAAGAGGTATTCAAATCGTGCGCACCGCTTTGCAGCAAGTAGTTGATTCTTGCTTGTATATTGGAACGCATATAGAGGGAATTGAACGGCTGAGCGTGACTGAGGATTTCAGAATCCTTGCTATAAGAGACAGGGGTAGTGACCAGCGTTCCGTCGTTAAGTATGGAAGCTTGCGTATCCATATACTTATATTGTTTCTGGGCTACATCGAACATGGAGCCGACGTTATCGAAGGCAACGGACACTTCAGCCGACAGTCCTTTCAATAACACATCCAACTCTTGCTTTAACGTAGCATTAGCAAGCAGAGTTCCGTAGGTAGTCCGAAGACTACCGGTGCTTTCGAGCAATGCTACCGGATTATTTGCTCCGTAAATGCTGTTCCCACCGTACGTACCGTCTGCATGACGGATGGGGAATGCAGCGGAAGGAGTATTGTAAATAACGTTGGAGAGTGCATTTGTCCGGTTGTCGGTGCTGCGAAGATAATAAGCATCGTTAGTCTCCTGTAATTTTCCGAGAACACCGACCTTAAAGAACGTGCTCGAAGTCAAATCCACATCAATATTCGTGCGGATATTCAAACGGACGTCCGATGGTTTGGTACTGTAACGTCCGTCCGACTGGTCGTCGTTAAAGAATGCCTTGTCGTGCATATAGTCGACTACCGCATAATAGCGGAAACGGTTGCTGCCACCATCAAATGTCAAGTTCAGGCGGTGATTGTCGGATGTTTTGTTGTACACCTCATTCCACCAATCTACGTTCGGATATTCATAAGGATACGTGTTGTTTCTGAAAGCATCCAGCTCGTTGGCGTTGTAACGGGTATCCAGTCCGTCAAGTTTCAGCGCTTCATTCAGACTGTTGGCATACGTGTACGCATCGGCAAACTCCGGCTTACGGAACTGGGTGCTGATACCGTATTGATAGTTGGCGGTTACTTTCAACTTGTCGTCGTGACCGTGCTTGGTGGTCACCAATATAACCCCGTTTCCTCCTCTTACTCCATAAAGAGCGGACGCAACGGCATCTTTCAATATCCGGATAGATTCGATTTCGGAAGAAGTAATATCCGATAAGCTGCGTGGAAAGCCGTCTACCAAGATGAGGGGCGCGTTTCCATGAATACTCAATGAAGGGATGTTTTCGGCACTTGAACCATTTCCCTGATATACATTTAATCCGGCTATCTTGCCATATAATGCTTTGGCGATGTCTATCTCCGGGGCTTTATCGAGCACTTTGCTGCTGATACCTCTAGCGGAGCCGGCAATCTTGCTGACGGGCATCTCCATCTGGTAGCCCAACTGCATCGTGTCCGGCCGACTAGCTTTTACAGGCTCCTGTGCAAGCGCAGGAACTGTGAAGCCACCGATTAATGCTATGATTATATATTTCTTCATAAGATATGTTTAACTTAGTTTATTATGTAAGATTACCAACCGGGGTTTTGTGTCATTCCATATTCCTTGTTGATTTCCGATTGAGGGATAGGAGCCAGATACCATTTACTATCCCAGCTGTTCACCCAATAACGGGCGGCCAGTTCATACGTTGAGAAGGTGAAAGAGGTAGGGTTGTTCACTTGATTTCCTTTGGAATATAAGCCATACAGCTTTTTCTGGAAGTCATCTTTGCGTCCCCATCTGACAAGGTCGAACCAATGTACTTCTTCAAAACCGAACTCTAACGTACGTTCGCGCAAGATAGCTTCCCGCAATGTTGTTTTGTCGATGGTTGAAGGCAGATCGGACAGTCCGACGCGATTGCGCACTTGGTTGACGTAAGTCACCGCGTTGCGTGGCCCTTCAAATTCATTGATTGCTTCCGCATAGCTCAACATCACTTCCGGCAGGCGCAGATAAGGCCATTGAACAGGACGCTCGTTGCGGTCGCTGGCAGACTGCAAGATGAACTTCATCATTAAGAAACCTGTACCTTCCGCACGATAGTTTTGGTGATTGGTATATATAGGTGCTTGCGTATCGTTGAAGTAATTGTCTCCCGGTACGGCTACATTTTCATATAGACGCGGGTCACGGGTAGGTTCTCCATTCTCGAAGAACGGTTGCTTGGACGGATGCTCCCAGTCAAAGTTGGCAGGGAAGTCGCTTCCGTCACTCCATGGGAACATATTCACGTAGTTCAAGGTTGGACCTGAATATAAACGTTGATCAAAGAACTGCTGGTGAATGCTGACATCATAACCGCGTCGGGTGGAAATCAGCACTTCCGTACCTCCTCTGTCATAATATCCCGAACGGTAAGCCAGACGATGTGCCCGGTGTGTATCTTCTGTCGGCTGTGTGAGGCCATAGATCCTTTGTCTTCCCAATTCGTCAAAGAAAGCTTGTCCTGCTTTCATGGCTTCTTCCCAACGTTGGTTGCTGAAGTTGCCATAGCAAGTGTATTCATCAGCCTGACTATGCCATTTTGTATCCGAATTGAAGGTAGGACTGGCGGCAAACAGCAACACTCTGAGTTTTAACCCCATTGCTCCGGCTTTCGTCATACGTCCGTCGTCCACTTCGTCTTGCTTCCATTTCAAGTAAGGAATAGCTTCGTCCAACAGACCGACAATCTTACTCACGGTTTCTGCAAAGGTGAGACGTGGGAATGTCATGTCTTCGTTAGGATCGATAGAATGGTCTATCCAGGGAACACCACCTACATAGCGAAGCATTTCCGCATAACTCAAGGCTATCACCATCTTAGCTTCAGCGATACGTTGACTACGTTCGGCTTCGCTGATATCCGGTATTCTAGCTGCGTTTTCAATATAGATCCATGCATAACGGATAGCGTTATACTGCGTTTCGGAACCATATCGGTAGGCTTCGCAGTTTCTTAGTGTGTTGTTTGCGCTAAGTAGCCCATTATAATATAGATTGACGGGACCGTCTTGCGCATTATTTCGGCAACTTTGATATAAATCAGTGATTGCCTCCAGTATGTTTACTCCCATTTTGTTATAGGGCGCCGCGGCTGTCGGTAGTCCGTATGGCAGATAAGCATAGGCACTTGACAGGACTTTATCTGCATTGACTTTGGAGTTGAACATGGAGTCGAGCACCGCACCCGAACTTTCGGGCTGGCTTCCCAGGAATTTATCTCCAAATGTCAAGTCCGAGCAAGAATACATGCTGCAGACGAAACAGATTGATAATAGTTTGATTATATTCTTCATTTTATTTTAATCATTAGAAATTAAGATTGACTCCTACGCTATACACTTTGACAAGCGGGTATGCACCGATATTGTTTCCCAAACTTTCCGGGTCGAGAATATCGAGAGGAGAGAACGTTAATAAGTTATATCCATTAAGCGAGAGACCGAGAGAACTTGCACCGATAGCCTTTAAGAAACGCTTCTTGGTAAAGGTGTACCCGATAGTTAATGTCTTTAAGCGGATATAAGAAGCATCTTTCAGCCAAAGCGTAGAGTTCTCCGAGTTCCAAGTTTCGGAAGTCTCTGCCGCACGGGGATATTCCGCTCCTAACTGGTTTTCTTCCGTCCATCCTTTCTTATAGAAGTAGTCTAGCAAACCACGTTTGCCCGCATTGGTGAAAGGAATCCGGTATTCAATCTGAAGCATCTTGTTCACGTGTGCCGCTCCGCTCCATTGCATACTGAAGTTGAATCCTTTGTAGTCGAGTCCGGCATTGAATCCGAATGTGTATTCCGGACGTTCCGGATAGCCGGTTACCTTCCGGTCACTGCCATCCACCGTGTTGTCGCCATTCAAGTCTGCATACATGGCATCTCCGGGATAAACGGTGACGGACGGTTTCGGAAGTGAAGGATTAAGCACCAAGTCGCCATTGCTGTTTTTAGTGAAATCACTGTATTGATACAGTCTGACAAATTGATATACATTGGTCGGGCGTTCGGTAGAGCCTCCGGTCTGGTTCATATAATCATACTCGTTAGGCACTTCGTCCATATAGATAATCTTGTTGCGGGCGAAAGACATATTGGCATTCGCGTAATAACGGAGTCCGTTTCCTAATGTCTGATCCCATCCCAACGAAATCTCATATCCTTTGTTGTCCACTTTACCCAGATTCAGATTCGGGAGTCCGGTAGCGATAATGGAAGGAGTAGAATTCGGTGAGATCAGGATGCCTGTACGTTTCTCCACAAAGTAGTCGAAACTGAACGACAACTTGTTTTGAAGCATTTTCAGGTCGATACCATAGTTCTGCTTGTCGGCTGTCTCCCAGGTAACATCCATATTACCCGAAGTTCCGAGCAAGTATGTCTGACTGTTGGTCGGGTTGGATACTCCGAAACTATAACCACCGCCTTGTGTCCACACTCCCGGCATGTACATGAAACGGGTACTTGTTCCGGTGTCGCTACCTACGCGTCCCCAGGAAACTCTCCATTTCAAGTAATCAATCATACTTAGCTTTTTCATAAAGGCTTCTTCTGACATCACCCATCCTACGGAAGCTGACGGAAATAAGCCATATCGATTTTTACCGGGAGCAAAGTTCTCGGAACCGTTATATCCGGCATTGACATCTATCAAGTATTTGGATTTGTATCCGTAGGTAGCTCTACCTACAAAGCCGACATAGCCACGGGGCATATATTGATAAGAGGCATCACCGCCACTTGAAGTCTTGGGATAGTAGTTGCGCGACTGGTTATAAAGAAACAGAGCGGTGACTTTGTGGTCATTGTTGAATGTCCGGTCATAATTGATTCTACCTTCGATATACCAGTTGCGGTCTCTGTTATAAGCTTCAGAGTAAACAAGCGGGGAAACACTCCCACTCGGTACGTAGATGATTGTTTTGTCATAATCCGGATCTGTCTGCGGTTTGGTAGAATCATCCTTGAATGATTTGTAATATGCCGTTTGAGATTCCACTGTTCCTCCGACGCGGTATTTATTCAGTTTGAACAGGTTGTCATAAGAACCTTTCACTGAGACAGAGAGTCCTTTAGTCAGCATATCCAGCTTCTGTGTGATGTCCACATCCGTATTCAGGGTGGTCTGGTATTCTTGGTTATATCCTTGTCCCCAGTAAATACTTAATCCGTCACGGTTTACTCCCACCGGTGTCAATGCTCCCGGCACTTGCGTGCGTACCCCGCTGACTATGCCGGGACCGGAGAAAGGCAGCGCCCATATCTGGGTGTACACCCACGGATTGTCACTGGAAGCTCTCGGTTCCTGTTTCTGTCCCACGTTACCGCCGATATTCAGCTTCATAGTGGTAGTCTTGGTCAGTTTGAAGTCCAAGTTGGCACGATAGTTATAACGGTTGTACTTGAAATTGTTATCATAAGGTAGTGCATTGAACTGTTTCAAAATACCATTCTGATAAAGATAACTTAAAGACACGAAGTATTTGACCACGTCATTACCTCCGGATATATTGATATTGTTCTTGGACTGTATGAAGAAATCGTTATACATGTAATCTCCCCATTTGGTATTAGGGTACATGATCGGGTCTGAACCTGTGCGGTAGGCCTCTATTGCCTCTCGCGTAAAATACGTTTTCCGGTCTGTTACCTGGTCATTTTGCTGTTTCATATTCCAATAACGGGCAAATTCATAACTTCCTGTCTGTTCAACGTAGGACAATGGTTGCTGCACACCGGTAATGGTACTTACATTGATAGACGGTTTGCCACTTTTTCCGCGGCGTGTGGTAACCAGAACTACGCCGTTAGCTCCACGCACTCCGAATACTGCTGTGGCAGAGGCATCTTTCAAGATGGACAGACTTTCAATCTCATTTGGATCAATCTGTGAAAAGTCACGTTCTACGCCATCTACCAGTACAAGAGGCGAGGAAGCGCTTCCGGTTAAAGAACCGCTGCCACGTACATAAATAGCGGCTGCATCCGCTCCCGGCTGACCACTGGTCTGCACGGTAGATACACCCGGCATAGCACCTGCCAAAACATTACTGATACTTGCTACAGGAGCCTTTATCAGCTCTTTTGTGTCAATGCTGGACAAGGCTCCTGTCAGCGTGGCTTTGGATTGCGTGCCGTATGCAACCACGACTACCTCATCCAATGACTGGGAATCGTCTTCCAACGTTACGTTGATTACCCGGTTCTTGCCTACGACAACTTCCTGTTTCTGATATCCGATAAAAGAGAACACCAGTACGGCTTTTTCGTCAGGCACTGTAATTGTGTATTCGCCATTAACATTGGTGATGCTACCGGTCGAAGTGCCTTTGACCAGCACGTTTGCACCGATGACTTCCAACTGTGTATTGTCAAATACTTTACCTGTGATTTTTATACCATTCTGTGCGATTGCCGACATAGAATTACAAAAAATAAAGATAAATGACAATACAAAGAAGCTAAGCCATCCTGCTCGAATTTTGCTTTTTCTTTTCATGTAATTGTTTTTTGTGAATTAATATAGTTTTAGTAAAAAGGTTCTTTTTTCGGGCAGATAGCATAGATGGGGACTATCTGCCCGAGTGTGTTAAGTGAGAAATATTTATATAATTATTGAAAACTGTCGGCTCATGACTGTATCGAATCGTTTTATGGTTCATTCGAAAGGTAAGCGGCAAACGGATCGTTCGTTTGTGTCAGCCACTCTTTGAGTTGCTTGTGCAAAGAACGGACTAGTTTCGGTTGCTCTGCTGCTATGTTGTTCATTTCATACGGATCTTTGTTCCGGTCGAACAGTACTGTCTGATCGATTATTCCGTCTTTTGCGCGTACGACAAAGGTATATCTTGATGTACGCAGGCCACGATAACCGGTAGACGGATTACTTGGTTGCACATGATAATAAGGCTGCACGGTCTTTTTATCCGTTTTTCCCGAAAGGATAGAATTAGCAAAATTGAAAGTCTGTACCTCCTGTGGAATCTCCTTGAAGAATCCCATCATAGATAATAAGGTGGAATACATATCTCCGAAAGCAATCATCGTGTGCTTATCTACACGTGGCTTGATTTGTCGGGGCCAAGAAATGATCATGGGAATCTTCATGGATTCTTCGTAATAAATATCTTTTCCTGCAGACTGATGCGCTCCCATACATATTCCATGATCGGATGTAAAAACTACGATGGTATTGTCGAATAGGTTCAGACGTTTCAGTTCATCAATAAGGCGTCCTACATTCTCATCCACTCCAGTCATGCAGGCATAATAATCGCAGATATTATTGCGGAAATAGTCACCCATTTCCGTCCCTTTAGCCGGAATATCCGGACGGTTTTTGCACAAGCTTTCTACATCGAGATCCTTATACATCTCTTTATATTTATCAGGTACCAAGTCATAACCGGTATGCGGGGGATTCATGGATATGACCAATGCGAAGGGGGATTTGCTCTCTTCCTGCTTGGACAGAAATTCGATGGCACGGTCTACTTCATACTCCGGTCCCCATTTCTTCGGATAGAAGAAACCGTCACGCGGAGCAGACGCTTCCCAATACATCGGATTGAGATGGTTGTCGTAAGTGCCGTAAGCTACCCAAAAGTCGAAACCGTGACGGCGTTCGGGCGGACACCACTCATTCCATGCCACTTTCCCACGATTGTTGTAGGTGTCTACAAATGGTTGCTGCGGGGAGTCGAGATGCCACTTACCGATGTACCCTGTGCGGTAGTCTTTATCTTTCAGCACGTCGCTCCAACAACGGGCTGTTTCCGGCAGTTCTACTCCGTAGGGGGCAGTCTCCGAGTTGCAGTTCCCTATTACCTTATTGTTCATGGGATACATGCCTGTCATCAAGATTCCCCGCGCCGGTGACGAAACGGGGTAGCAACTGATGGCGTTGGTGAAAAGTACTCCTTCGGATGCGAGTCGGTCTAAATGGGGAGTTTGTACAGGTTCCTTACCGATGCAACCTAAAGCGTCACCTCTCCATTGGTCTGCCATAATAAATACGAGATTGGGGGATTCATTTTTTTCTTGTGCCTGAATAGGGAGACTAGCCGCTATCGGCAATAGTAAAAAGGTGTTCCTTACATGTTTTTTCATAATATGCTTTTAATTTATTCTTTTATCTTCAGGTTTGTTGTACATTGCTCTGGCAATCGTTACAAAATTAGAGAGAGAATGGGATTCAGAACATGAGCATTTCATTCATTTATACCTAGTGTCTCATTCAAATTGCGATTAATTGGCACCTTTTTCTTCTTTAGGTGCAGATTGCTCATCCGTGTTATTTCTCACTCCACTATGTTCGTACATATTATGTCCACCGGAAATGTATAGTTTGTTTTCCCTTTTGTGGCTTGCGAAACTTATGAAGTGATACGGAACTCATTTGTTCTCCATATTTACTTCCATTAGCTGAATTTATTTGTCAGTTATCGTTTTGTGCAGAGATATGAGATAGTGATGTCTGGATTGAGTATTTTCCCATCGTGCGGTGCTTGATGAAAAAGAACGCAAGGAATCCTTATTGGGAAAATGCAAATAGAAAGCGTATGTGGAAAAAGAGAAGGATATTGCATGGTAATATTCTTATAAAAGATTCAAAAAGTCTGTTTAAGGTGAATTCTCAGTCAAATAGACTTTTCGGAAACGAACGGGATATACCGGAAAGTAGCGGATAAAACCTTTTTCAGAGGAAACTTACGCTCATATTTCGGGCAAAATAACCTTTTATCCGGTAGGGCTACACCCTTTCAAGCACATGGCTACACCATTTGGGGCACATGGTTACACCCTTTCGGGCAAATGGTGTAGCCCTTTTTTCAGCCGCAACCTGTAGTGTACTGAATAAGTTGACACTTCTAA
>ULMJ01037476.1_pt1 | contig 21149 bp, 18 predicted proteins | sample 1951641 | NCBI WGS metagenome assembly ULMJ01 (sample SAMEA4835550, study PRJEB28245) | human gut metagenome | biome: gut microbiome; material: fecal sample | place: Denmark | collected 2008 | reverse complement strand
CCATCCCCACCAGTAGCAAGATTATAGTAATGGCTGCTGCCGAAGTATGGTTCCTCCGTGCAGAAGCCGCCTTGAGAGGCTTCACCTCTGAAGATGTGGAGAGTTGCTATAAGCAAGGTGTCACTACTTCTTTTGCACAATGGGATGCCAGTGGCGTAAGCGAATATTTGGAAAGTGAAAACACTCCGGCTGATTATGTAGATACATTCGATAAGAGTTTTGATGCCAAAGCAACTACCAGTATCACTCCCAAATGGGATAATGCAGCCGATAATGAAACGAAACTGGAAAGAATAATCACCCAAAAGTGGCTGGCCATCTATCCCGAAGGCTGCGAAGCTTGGGCAGAACAACGCCGTACCGGCTATCCGAAACTCTTCAAAGTAGTAGTGAATAACAGCAGTAACACCATCAGTACAGATGAGATGATTCGCCGCGTATTCTTCAATCAGGATTATATCACGAACAACAAGCCGTTGTATGATGCATTGGTTAGCAAGTTAGGCGGTCAGGATACTGGTGGTACCCGTCTTTGGTGGGATACCGGAAAGAATAATTTCTAATCCTAATAAAAGAAAACTAAGGTATAGAATTTTGATTAGTGGTGTTTTCTCCGTATTAGTTACGAGGGAAAAAAGATTGGAAGGAGTAAAGTCATTTGGGGGACTTTACTCCTTTTCTATCAACGCATTACATTTACCAATCATTTACCGCAAAATGTAAAAGCATTTACCGCAGGATGTAACGACCTTTACCACCTATTGTAACGCTCTTTACCTCGGTATGTAACGGCCTTTACCTCGGCGTGTAAATGGAGTTACCATTTGGGGTAAACAGAATCTTCATGGAATGAAATCGTTGGGTTCGTATCTTTAATTATCACTTATAAACCTGTATCGGCAACTCCCCGCGCAATGCTCCCAAAACATTCACAGCAAGTGCCTCCAGTTCATCTTCCCCGGGATAGACATGCACCGGAGCAAGGAAAGAAACCCGTTCCTTCAAACGGGAAATAACATAATCGGAATGAGCAATCCCTCCCGTCAGCAGAATTGCATCGACTTTGCCGTAAAGCACAACGGCAGCGGCACCCACACTTTTGGCAACCTGATAAATCATAGCATTCAGCACCAGTTCTGCTTTCGTATCTCCGCCTTCTATGGACTTGATAATAGCAGGTATATCAGTAGTGCCCAGATGTGCCGCCAGACCGGCATGACCGGAAATACGCTTCTTCAATTCATCTTTCCTGAAACGATGGGAGTAACAAAGGTCAATCAACGGGCCGGCAGGCAACGTCCCCGCCCGCTCGGGAGAGAAGGGGCCTTCTCCGTCAAGGGCATTGTTCACATCGATGCAGCGACCGTGATTATGAGTGCCGACGGATATGCCGCCACCCAAATGGCAGATTATAAGATTCAGGTCTTCGTAGTGAACCGGATGGTTGGGAGAAGTGGTTGTAAGTTCGGCAGCATAGCGGCGGGCAATGGCTCGCTGATTCAGCGCATGCCAGATGGTGATGCGCGGCATCAGGGGCGAACCTGTGATGCGGGCTATCTCATCCAATTCATCCACTACACCGGGATCGGCAATGAAGGCACGGCAACCGGGAAGCAATGCCGCCAGTTCGGCAGCAATGAGACACCCCAAGTTACAGGCATGACTGCGCATGGCATGGGCTATGTCGTCCAGCATAGCATCATTCACTTCATATACTCCACCCGGAATGGGCTTCAACAATCCTCCACGCCCCACGATGGCATCAAATTCAAAGGGAATACCATTCTCCCTCAAGGCTTCTATCACCAGATTCTTGCGAAACTCAAACTGATCGATGACACGCGGAAAGTGCGAAAGCTCCTCTACCGAATGACGGATGTTACGCACCAGAAGCGGAGTTGAGTCTTCATATACCGCAATCTTCGTTGAAGTAGAACCGGGATTGATAGCGAGGATTTTCATAGTTGAAGGATTTTAAAATTAAAGTTGTTCTTTACATGTCAGGCATGCCATAGCAATACTGTAGTACTTAGACAGGCCGGAATCGCTGCGCGAAGGTAGCACCACCGGACAAACAGGACCTTGCAACAAGCCCGCCATATCGGCATGAGCAAACAGGGATACAGCCTTATAAAAGGCGTTTCCCGATTCTATATTAGGGAATATCAGCACGTCCGCTTCTCCATTGATGGGAGATGCAATGCCTTTAATGTCACCACTTGTTTTCTCGCAGGAAGTCTTCACATCCAGCGGACCGTCAATTATCACATCTCCGAATTCTCCGGCTTCCGCCAGTTCCACAATATTGACATAATCCAGCGAATGAGGAAACTTGGCACTCACCTTCTCCGTGCAATGGATAAGCGAAATGCGGGGTTGTTCAATACCAAAATGGCGGCAGGTATGTATGGCATACCAGATCATTTCTATGCGCTGTTGCAAAGTGGGACGTGGAATAACGGCGGCATCCGAGAAAAACAACAGCTTATCATACGTAGGAATCTGCATCACAGCCAGGTGGGTGAGGATTTTGCCTTTGGGCAACAAACCTTTTTCCTTGTCGAGAATAGCACGCAAGAGATTATCGGTATTGATAATTCCTTTCATCAGAATATCTGCCCCACCCTCACGGACAATGCGGACGGCTTCGCGCGCCGCCTCATCAGAATCTTCGATATGCACAGTCTTGATATATTGGGGATATTTCTTCAATGTGGGATATTTTTCCAGAATGGCGGAGTCACCAATCATCAGAAATTCGGCAATCCCCTCTTCCAAAGCGCGGGCAATGGCGTATTCCGTATTGGGGTCATTGGCACATACTACTGCAATACGTTTCCTCTTGTTCAAGGATTTCAAGTGCGAGGTCAGTTCATCAAAGCTTCGAATAGGTTCCATAACGTTAGATTTTTAGCAAATATCAGAAAAAATGTCGAGAAATGCAGCATGATACACCCGGAAATTTCAGACGACATATATCAATTTGACATTACCGACCACTTTTTCCGACTTACCGGCTCTCTCTTATTTAACATCTCTTGTGTGCGTTTTGCTCAATCTGACGTCAGAATTGAGTTATTTTGTGTACTTTTGTCCCCATACACAACATGTAGAATTATGAGCAGCCTTATTTTTCCGCCATACGTACAAAAAGGTGATCGCGTCATCATCCTTTCTCCTTCCAGTAAAATAGACAAGTCTTTCTTGAAAGGAGCCAAAAAGCGTTTAAAGTCCTGGGGACTGGATGCTGTGATGGCGAAACATGCCGGAAGTTCAAACGGGACTTACGCAGGCAGCATCAGGCAACGCGTGGAAGACTTGCAGGATGCTTTGGACGATGAAAAAGCGAAAGTGATTTTGTGTAGCCGTGGCGGATATGGAGCAGTACACTTGTTGGGAAAGCTGGATTTTACGCGTTTTCGTGAACATCCCAAGTGGTTGATTGGTTTCAGTGACATCACTGCGTTGCACAACGTGCTTCAACAGAATGGTTTCGCATCTCTTCATGCCCCGATGGCCCGCCATTTGACGGTGGAAACGGAAGATGACTTCTGTACATCGGCACTTAAGGATATCCTGTTCGGACATTTCAATTCTGAGACGGCGGAAGCAGTACTGACTTCAGAGAACGGTTTCAGTTACATCTGTCCGGGACATAAGCTAAACCACAAGGGAGTTGGCAACGGCATTCTGCGGGGCGGCAACCTGTCCGTGTTTTATGGGCTGAGAGGCACACCGTATGATATTCCTGCTGAAGGAACCATCCTTTTTATAGAAGATGTAGGCGAACGTCCGCACGCGGTGGAACGTATGATTTATAATCTGAAACTGGGCGGTGTATTAGAAAAGCTCTCCGGCCTTATCATCGGACAGTTCACAGAATATGAAGAAACCAAATCTTTAGGTAAGGATTTATACGGAGCTATTGCCGACCTGGTGAAAGAATACGACTATCCTGTCTGCTTTAACTTCCCGGTGGGGCATGTCACGATGAACCTGCCCATGATAAACGGAGCAGCAGTAACCCTGGAAACCGGAAAAAAAGAAGTGAAACTAAGTTTTAATTTAGATAAAGAATGAAACAGAATTATACTCTCATCCCTTTATGCCTGGCACTGCTTGCATTCATAGCATGCAGCAACAACGCCAAGAAGGCAAGCGACGACACTGAAGCAACTACAAAAGAAGTTGTCAATGTTCCTCAGTTCAATGCGGACAGTGCTTATCAGTATGTGAAAGCACAGGTGGACTTCGGTCCCCGTGTTCCCAATACAAAAGCACACGTAGATTGTGGAAATTACCTGGCAGACAAGTTAACGGAGTTCGGTGCTAAAGTTACCAGCCAATATGTGGATTTACCTGCCTACACCGGTACGTTGCTGAAAGCACGCAACATCATCGGTTCTTACAAGCCGGACACGAAGAAGCGTATCGCTCTATTTTCCCATTGGGACAGTCGTCCGTGGGCAGATGCCGATCCGAATCCTAAAAATCATAATACTCCAATCTTAGGTGCTAATGACGGTGCCAGTGGTGTAGGTGTATTGCTGGAAATAGCACGCCACTTGCAAAAGCAGTTGCCCGAACTGGGTATTGATATTATTTTCGTAGATGCTGAGGATTATGGAGCACACCGTGCTTACAATGGTCCGCATAAAGAGGAATATTGGGCGCTTGGTTCGCAATATTGGGCACGCAATCCGCATGTACAGGGATATAACGCACGCTTTGGCATATTGCTGGACATGGTGGGCGGCAAAGGTGCAGAATTCCGTTATGAAGGCTTGTCGCATGAAGTGGCTCCCAATGTGAATGAAAAGGTTTGGAAAACAGCCAATGCTTTAGGTTTCGGGCGCTACTTTGTACAGAAAGGAGGCGGCACAGTTACCGATGACCACACGTTCATCAACGAATATGCCAAAGTCCCGACTATCGATATCATTCCTTATAATCCCGAAGGTGATTTCTTTGAGCATTGGCATACCGTGAAAGATGATATGGATGCTATCGATAAAGCTACCCTGCAGGCAGTGGGGCAAACTGTAATGCAAGTAATCTATAGTGAGAAATAAATCTAAATTATAAATCATAAATCTGCAACATGAGTATCAACGAATTGCAAGACGAAGTAATAGCCGAATTCAGCGACTTTGACGACTGGATGGACCGCTATCAACTCCTCATAGACTTAGGAAACGAGCAGGAACCGCTCGATGAGAAATATAAAACGGAACAGAATCTTATTGAAGGCTGCCAAAGCCGTGTGTGGTTGCAAGTTGACGAAGAAGCTGGAAAGGTAATCTTCAAAGCAGAAAGCGATGCTTTGATTGTGAAAGGTATTATCTCATTGCTGATAAAAGTACTCTCCGGTCATACGCCGGACGAGATTCTGAATGCCGACCTTTATTTCATTGATAAGATAGGACTGAAAGAACATCTTTCGCCTACTCGCAGCAACGGTTTGTTGTCTATGGTGAAACAGATGCGGATGTATGCGCTTGCTTTCAAGGCTAGAAAAAGTGATTAACTGTTAGTGGTTAGTGATTAACTGCTGACAAAGCGCAGCCTGCTAATCACTAACCACTAATCACTATCTACGTATTCCAGAATATCTCCCGGTTGGCAATCCAGAATTTTACAAATAGCTTCCAATGTAGAGAAACGGATGGCTTTTGCCTTTCCCGTTTTCAGAATAGATAAATTAGCAGGTGTAATGTCCACCTTTTCGGCCAGTTCTCCCAAAGATATCTTTCGCCGAGCCATCATTATATCAAGGTTTACTATAATCATATAAATCATTTTTTATCAAGGTTAGGATTAAATAGTCAGGTCTTGCTCTTCTTTCATCTTCACGCCCACGGCAAATATCTCGGTAAAGAGAACAATGACCACCAATGATATCCAATCTTCCGACATACTGAAACCTTTTATTTCATACCCTGGCAGACTCACTTGTTTCACCACTTCAACATAATTCAGCCATTCCATCAACGCATTCAAGATGCTAAAGGCTAATAAAGAATAGGTGAATACACGCATTCTCACCACATTGTCATGAGTAAACACATTCCGCTTCGATATGGAAATTAAAACCCGTATCAGGCAATAAATTCCGGCAAGAATAGCCAAAGCAGCAAACGCACCAAAGCAAAACACAATGCTACTCCAGGTAGACGGAACAATAGCCACACTTACTTTATCTATTTTGTAGGGAAGATTCTCATTCATTTTACTATTATGCAATGAGTCCAGATTGGTTGTTTCCAAAGGTCTCACCTCCACAGGAATAGCTTCGGGGGTATATAAGCTTGGATTTTCCGCACGGGCACTTTCACATCCTGCCAAAAAACTGTCGCGTTCTTCTTGCCAGCCGGCAGTAAAAGAGATTACAAAATCTCCTACAATCACCAGCATCGCTAATATTCCCAATATTCTAAATTTTTTCATAATCGTATTGTTTTTAAATCGTCAAATCCTGTTCTTCTTTCATTCTCAATCCGATAGCAAACACTTCCGCCACAATCAAAGCAGAAAGTCCCAATACCAGCGAAGTGATATGTACCATATCTGCCATACTCAACGAATAGCCTGTTACAGAAAATACTTTTTCCACATTATGGAAACTCAGAAACGCAGTAAAAAAAGTGCATGCAAAACTAATAATAAGCAATACCCCTAAACGCCTGAGCCGCCGGACATTCTTCCAATTGAATATATCGGATTTATTAATCGATACAATAAGACGGATAAAGAGTACCACAGCCCAAACAATAGCAACATAGTCTGCAATAAGAACCAGAAAAGAGATAATTCTGGACAAAACACTCGGCTGGGCATTCACACTGACAATCATTTGCCCGTAAGCAGCAGGTACATATTCGCCGGATTTCTCATTGTAAATGGAATCAATCAGAATATCTCCACCCAAATCTTTCGGCACTAACTGTACGACTTGCAAATTACTCATCTCTTCCTTTTCCTTCACGTCAATCTTGGAATCAAAACCTTTCTCAATACCGGTTTTAATTCCCATACCTACATAATAGGTGGTTTCCAAAACCGAATAACCCAGCACAAGTAATACGATCACGCAAAGAATATTCAATCTCCTTTTCATACTTTAGTAGTTGTATTAGATAATTTATAAGTGTTCATCATTCTCCAGGAAAGCATAAACAATAGTACAGAAAGTACCAGGCTAATCATGTATGCCGGCTCTCCGATTAAATCGGAAGTATAGTCCACATCCGGAAACTTTAAACTAAGATAAACAGAAAGACAGTTATTCATGATGTGAATCAGGATACAAGGTATCAAACTGTGTGTCTTATAATAAATCCATGCAAGGACAAAGCCAATCAATGTAGCTCCTACAATCTGCGCCGGATTCATATGGAAAATACCAAATAGCAGGCCGGATATTAAAATAGCTACCACCGGATTGTATTTCTTCAACAGGACTTTAGTAACTGCTCCCCTGAACAATAATTCTTCAAGAATGGGCCCCAGTATTCCCACACAGAGAATACCCAGCCAACCGGACTGCAAAACATCAAAAGTGTCACTCAAGAAGTCCGGGAGGAACGTGAGATGGGACATCAGGAAATCAATCATAAAAATCATGGAAATGCCCATTATGGCGCTCCAGAATAAATAGGATACAGATACAGGTGAATACAATTGTTTGTCACCGGTCAGATAACCTTGCCTCCACAAATAAATCACCATAAATACAAATCCTGCCAATAAGGCGGGAGCCAAAACAAAATCATTCGCCCTTTCTATGCTACCATATTTTATATGCGCATAAATCATAGCGAATGGCCCCACAGCCAATCCACCGAGAATCTGCATCGCCAAGTAAATAAGAACCAGTTTTATTGCCGTTTTCATCGTTGTCTTTTTCTAAAAAGTCTGCAAAGATACTATTTTCTCTATCAAATCGTCAAGCAGCAGCTCCTACACCACAAAGAACAGCCATCAACATGGAGAGGGAAATCACTAACAAAGAAATACTCATAAATGCCTTTTTCATAATCGTCAACCTTTATATGTTTTGTTATTCAATAATAATTTATCGTTTTTCGATATGCAAATAAAGAGGTATTTTTTGATATAACAAAGAAAAACAGAAAATATTTATCGAAAAACAATAAAATAAGTATGTTTTTCGATAATAATGCAAGAAATATAGAGGTAAAAGACTATTCTTTACGGATATTAAAGATAGCGGGAAGCATTCTCAGCATCCTTATGGAGCTGAGCAATAAGTTCGTCTATGGAATCGAATTTCAATTCGGGACGCAGGTAGCGGACAAAAGAAAGGCGAATGTGCTGTTCGTAAATGTCCGAATGGAAATTAAAGATATTCACTTCAATGCTACGGTCGGTGCCATTAGCCATTGTAGGACGGTAGCCAATACTGAGCATACCGCCATAAATCTGCCCTGCAACAGTGACACGGACAGCATACACTCCATCGGAAGGAACCAATTTATCAGGATTGTCCACCCGAAGGTTAGCAGTGGGAAAACCTATTTTACGTCCGACGCGATAACCGCTTACCACCGGGCCATTCAAAAAGTAATCATAACCCAGACAATCGGCCGCTTCCGAAACATTACCTTCCAATAACAGTTGGCGGATGACAGAGGAACTTACTGCAGTCTCCTTATTCATATATGCACGGGCAAGAATAACTTTTATCCCCAATTCCCCTCCATAGCGCACATAGTCATCAAACCCTTCGCTACGGTTGTGTCCGAAACGATGGTCGTAGCCTATGACAAGAGCACGTATGTTATAATGATTACGAAGGAAAAGCATAAACTCCCGTGCCGACAATATAGCAATTTCGGGAGTAAAATCAAGCATCATGCAGTAATCCAAGCCGGTTTCAGAAAGTAAGGAAACCTTTTCTTCATATGTAGTCAGTAGTTCGGGGCGATACTCCGGCTGCACAACTTTGCGCGGATGCACCGGAAAAGTCACCACCCCCGAAGCAAAACCGCATGCAGAAGCTGCTTCGCGCACCTGTTCTATCAGGTAGCGATGCCCAAGATGTACTCCATCAAAAAAACCGATGGTGGCAACACAAGGCTGGGGGAGCACTTCCGGTATGTTACGAAGCAACTGCATTTCAACTTTCAATCAACTAAACAAATGACTCCAATCTTCGCACGCTTGGGGCGTATAGGTAGAAATACCCAAAGTTTCTGCAACACGGCAGTTCTCAGCAGAATCATCTATAAAGAAAGTCTCTTTAGGGTCTATGCCCGTTTCATCCAGCAATCTCTGGAAAATAGCTACATCAGGCTTTGCCATTTTCATTTCATAAGAAAGGAAGATTCTCTCAAAGTAGTCTTCCACCCGAAATGCCTTATAATGGAAAGCGTGTTTGCACGACCACTTCCAGTGAATGTCGTTGGTGTTGCTCAACAAATAAACTACATACTTCTCACGCAGTTTCAGCAGCAAATCCAACTTATAAGTAGGAATACCTCCCAAAAAACTATTCCATGCAGCATCTATACGGGCATCGGTCACTATCTTCCCTATTTGTTCACGAATCGCATTCCGGAACTCTGCACTGGTAATCAGCCCTTTTTCATGTTGCAAGAAAAAACCTTGCTGATGACAGACATCAAGCATGGCCTCCACATTGGGCAAGCCTAACTTTGCGAAATTCTCAATACAACGCTGGCGGTCCAGGTCAATCAATACGCCGCCAAAATCAATAATAAGGTTTTTAATTCCTTTTTCTTTCATTTCTATTTCTGTGTTAAACGCCGGATGAAACGCATCGCCTCACCTACCCAAAGCACCAGTGAAGAAGAAGCGATAATAATCACCCATGTGATTAAATCAAGCGGTTCGGTACGGAATACAGCACCACCAAACTGTACAATAAGGAATTGTCCCACCAGAATGGCAAGCACAATCAGTTCCATACCATACGATTTGGAAATCCCTTTGAAAGCCGAGTCTGTAGTACCAAACACGCGGGCATTGAAAAGGTTCCAGAATTGAAGCATTACGAAGAATGTGAAGAATATGGTCAGACGTTGCACAGTCATACCGCCCTCGGCATGGTTAAACCAGTACAACATACCCATAAGTATAACCAGGAAAACTACTCCCGTACCTAAAATAGATGAACGCATTGCTTTGGATATAATAAAGTCGCTGCTGCTGCGCGGTTTCTCTTTCATCACACTCTCACTGGGAGGAATGGATGCCAGTGCCAGAGCAGCAAACGTATCCATAATAAGATTTACCCAAAGCATTTGAGTCACCGTAAGCGGTAATTCCGTACCAATCAGCGAGCCAAGCAGCACAATGAGCAAAGCTACAAAATTAATGGTCAGTTGGAAGACGATGAAGCGCTGGATATTCTTATACAGCGAACGTCCCCACATCACCGCAGTACCGATACTGTTGAAGGAGTCGTCCAACAGGGTTATGTCACTGGCCTCTTTGGCAACGGAAGTTCCCGTACCCATAGAAAGGCCTACCTGCGCATGATTCAGCGCGGGAGCATCATTCGTTCCATCTCCCGTCACCGCTACAACTGCCCCTTTCTGCTGCAATAATTGCACCAGGCGTTGCTTATCCGTAGGACGTGCACGAGACATAATCTTTAAATCCATTACACGGTCGAGCGCCTCCTCATCCGTCAGTTCGGCAAAGGCAGCACCTGTAATACGATTACGTTCCGTATCTTCCGGTTGCCACAAACCTATCTGGCGTGCTATTTCAGTAGCCGTACCCGGTGTGTCTCCCGTCACAATCTTGATATTGATGCCGGCTGACTGACATTTTGCAACAGCCGCAGGCACATCCTGGCGAATAGGGTCGCTGATGGCAACTACGCCAAGGAATGACAAATCATGGTCGGCAACCAACTCTACACAATCTCTCGTATCTGTATCTTCCACTATCTTGAAGGCAAAACCGAGGGTACGCATAGCCATATTCTGATAACCCAGCAATTGTTTTTCCACTGTAGAACGATATTCCACAGCGTCCACCCGTCTGCCATCCAGAATGACATCCTTACATTTGCCAAGAACTATTTCGGGAGCACCTTTCACATATAGTACCTTCTTGCCTATTAAAGGAGATTTTACTAACGTAGCCATGAACTTGCGTTCGGTAGAGAAAGTCAACTGGTCTACAACCGAAGCATTCTCACGCAATTCCAAATAATCGCGGTTCCGGCTATTCAACCACAAGAGCAAAGCTACCTCCGTAGGATTTCCCACTCCTTTTGGCTTTTCACCTTCCGCCATCTCTTCCAGAAAAGCTGTAGAATTAGTGCTGATACCTTCTACTACTAATTTACTGATATCATCGTCACCAACTTCTCCACCATCTTTCAGACCATAGAAACTCGGTTCGTAAACCTGCATCAGATTCTGGGTTAGTGTACCCGTCTTATCCGTACAAATCACGGTGATAGCACCCATCGTCTCACAGGCATGCATCTTACGCACCAGGTTATTGGTAGAAAGCATGCGGCGCATATTCAAGGCAAGGCTCAGCGTCACGCTCATCGGCAACCCTTCGGGGACAGCCACTACAATCAGCGTCACCGCCATCATGAAATATTGCAGAGTGGACTTCAATGCCGGAAGCCAGTCGTCGAAAGTCTGGAAAGAAGAGAAATCATAGTGTAACAGTACGTCCTTGATAAAAAAGATGGCAAATGCCAATCCGGCTACAGAGAAGCCGATTTTACCAATCAGATTGGCAAGTTTGGTGAGTTGTATATTCAGAGGAGTAGGTTCCGTGCTCTGTTCTGTACTCTGGCGCGCCACTTTACCGATTTCCGTATCATCACCCACACAAAGCACACGCATGGTTCCGTGTCCGTCTACTACTGTCGTGCCGCGCAACACTTTGTTGGAGGCATATGTAGCCTCTTCGTCGAAATCCGCCTCTACCGTAGTTTTGTTTATTACAGGTTCACCGGTCAGATTCGACTCATTTATTTGTAAGGAGATAGCTTCCAGCAATTCGCCGTCAGCAGGAATTTCTTCTCCGGTCTCTAATACAATAATATCTCCTACCACTACATCCTTCCGGGGAATTTCCTGTACACGCCCGTTACGGATTACTTTCACCAAAGTTTCCTCATTCACCGCATTCAGCAGGTCGAACTTTTTATTGGCATCGTACTCAAAATAGAATCCGATACCCGTAGCCAGCAAAATAGCGGCAATAATACCAATGGTTTCAGCATACTCATTCTCTATAACAGAAATTATCAAAGAGAATATAGCTGCAACCAGCAACACCCTGACCACAGGGTCTTCAAACTTTTCAAGATATAGTTTCCACAGGGAGGGGCGCTTGGGAGGCGTTAACAGATTGACTCCGTATTTTTCGCGGCTTTGCCTTACCTCGTCATCAGTAAGTCCGCCATGATAAAAATCATCTTTTGTTGCAGTCATGCAATTTATTAGGTTTGATTAAGAGGTGCAAAATTACAATATTAATTTGGTAAAGCGAATGTTATTAAATCTTTTTATAAGTTTGTCTTACCCTCTATCTCTGTTCCCTGTTTTGGGGTTGCCTGTCCATTGAGCGGCAGAGTAAACCAGAAGGTAGACCCCTTGCCATATTCCGACTCTACACCAATCTTTCCACCCAGTTTGCGAACTATCATTTCACAGATAGAAAGCCCCAGTCCGGTACCTTTTTTATGCTGTTCCACTCTCACAAAACGTTCAAAGATATGGTCTACCTTATCCGCCGGAATACCGCCTCCGGTATCTTTTACATAAAAGTAGAGTCCATCAGCACATGGTTTATATCCCAATGTAATGCTACCCTCATCCGTAAACTTCACAGCATTCGTCATAAAATTGGCAATCACCTGCATCAGACGGTTTCTGTCGGTATACAACATACATTCTTCCGGCGGCGTTTCCCTGAAGACCTGAATAACGGCAGCCTTCTCTCCCAGTCTCATGCGCGACAACTGCTCCATATCGGACATCAATTGATTGACATCCACTTCCGAGAAAGTAAATTCCAAAGTGCCTGCCTCTATTTTGGAAAGGTCAAGAATATCAGCAATCAATTGCTGCAACATATCATTATTGGAGTGAACAATTTCCAGAAACTGCGTCTTCTCTTCTTCCGTTCCGGCAGAAGCCAGCAATTCGGAGAAGCCGACAATGGCGTTCAGCGGAGTACGTATCTCATGGCTCATATTAGCAAGAAAAGCCGACTTGGAGCGGTCTGCATTTTCCGCTTTCTCACGAGCCCTTAGCAATTCTCCTTCCGCCCTTTTCAAACGGGTAATGTCATGCACAGTGATTACCATGCCCTCTTTGTCATCTATCGTCATGTACTCACCGGACACATAGGTTTCACATTCAGCCACATCACCTCTTCTGTCGCGTATATCGAGCACAGCCTCCAAATCAGTAAAACTGCTTTTATTCTTAAAGGTTTCTTCTATCTTATTACGGATGGGGCAATTGCCACAAAGTTCATGCGTACCACAGCCGCCTTCGGCAGACAATGCATTATTGCAACGCAGCAAATCGCCTACGCGCGCCAATCGTCCTTCGGGCCTGTGTGCCTTGGTTATATCATAATAATTGGTCCGTGAGACAACAAAGTCACGGTTTATTAAAAGGATGAATGCATGTACATTTTGCATAATAGACCGGAAGAGTTCTTCTGAACTGCGTAAGGCTTTCTTAGCATTTCCTGCTTTGAGCAATAATCTCCTGCTCCTGCCGAGTTCAAGCACATAAAGCACCAGTACTCCTACCAGTACCAGCATACCGGTTAGAATTAGTATCGTCATAAAGAGTTCATTTACAATAAAGATGGAACAAATATATCTCTTTCAGATTAGAACAGGAAACAAAACAGGAGGAATTATTGTTATTTATAAAGAAAACCTAAAATAACAATCTTATGGACAAGTACATTTGCACCGTTTGCGAATACGTTTATGACCCTGAATTGGGCGATCCTGAAAACGGCATAGAGCCGGGAACATCGTTTGAAGACCTTCCTGATGATTGGGTTTGCCCCTTATGCGGAGTCGGAAAAGAAGAATTTGAGAAAGCGTCCTAAGACGCTTTCTTTTCTTTTACATCACTGCTTGCCTCCACTACATTCACCACATAATCGCCCAACTTTTCACATTCGGCAATGATATCCATATAGTAAACGCCCATCTGATAATCATATTCCTTGTTGTTGACATCCAGAATATTCTGATTCTTCAGTTGGTTGCGGTAATTATTTATTTCATTCTCAAGATTAAACGACTTATTCACGTCGATACTCTGATGCTCAGAGCGTTCCACTACGACAATCATCTGGGCCAGCGCATCATCCGTCAGTTTCATCATAAAGTGAATATGGTCATATTGTTTCTCCGTAAAGTCCTGATTAGTCTGGCGTTTGCGATTGATAGTACGCGCGAGGTTATAACAACTATCGCCGATACTCTCAATCTCCGTTACTTCACGAAGCATGGCACGTATCTGGAGCTTGCTCTCCGAACTCAAACGACCTTCTGATACCTGGTTCAGATAGTTGGCAATCTCCAACTCCATATTATCACTGATATTCTCATACTTCTCAATCCGGCTGAATAACTTATTATAGTCATCATCCTTCTCCGTATGAAGCAAATCCTGCACCATGTTGAACATGCGATGAGTACGTTCGGCAAACAGATGTATCTCCTTGTGCGCCTGCAAAATGGAAAGTTCCGCCGTAGAAAGCATACCGCCGGATATGAAGCGCAGACGATATTCTTCGTCGACTTCTTTCTGCGGAATAATGGCACAAACGGTACGTTCTATAAGTTTCACGAACCAAATAAGTATCAGCACGTTGCAAATATTAAAACAAGTGTGGAATGCCGACAATTTGAATGATACCGCCACAGCAGGGTCTTTTGTTCCCATTACGTTTTCTACAAACCAGGATACGGCACTCGTAAACGGAGAAAACAGGCAAAGCACCCAGATAACACCGAAAACATTGAATACCAGGTGAGCCAATGCAGCCCTCCTCGCCTGTGTGTTACCGGTCAGTGCGGCAAGATTGGCGGTGATGGTGGTACCGATATTCTCACCCAGCACCAGCGCCGCCCCCAATTCAAAACTAATCCACCCGTTGGCACACATAATCAGCGTGATAGCCATCGTTGCAGCCGATGCCTGCACAACCATAGTCAGGATGGTACCAATAAACACAAATAAAAGAATAGAGAGGTATCCCATATCCGTATAGCTCTGCACAAAAGCCAGCATTTCGGGATTTGCTTTCAAGTCCGGCGCATTAGATTGCAGCAAAGAAAGTCCCATGAAGAGGAAGGCAAAACCGAATATAAATTCGCCGATAGACTTACGATGACTTTTTTGAGAGAAGAGGAGAGGAATGCCGAAAGCGAGGAGAGGAAGTGCGAAAGCGGCGATATCAACTTTAAATCCTAACGCCGAGATAATCCATGCCGTAACGGTAGTACCGATATTGGCTCCCATAATAACCCCGATGGATTGGGATAAGGTCAGCAGACCGGCGTTTACGAAACTCACCACCATAACGGTAGTTGCAGAAGAAGATTGAATCAGTGCCGTAATCAGCACACCCGTCAGCACTCCGGTCACCCGGTTCGTAGTCATTGCCGTCAGAATTTTCCGGAGCCTGTCACCAGCGAACTTTTGAAGTCCTTCACTCATTATTTTCATTCCGTACAGGAATAATGCCAGTGAACCAAGCAGCTTTAAAAAATCATAAAAAGAATATTCCATCTTTAATTAATTAGAAGGTTTTATGCCACATCTGTTATTATATCTATATTTAACGTATTAATCACCTAAAAAGGAGACGTCATGAAACACATGTTACAAATTTGTTGCAAAAATAATAATATTTCTAAAGAATTCCCTATCGGGAGTTCACTTTTGGATATTTATTACGGTTTTAATCTTAATTTTCCCTATCAGGTAGTCAGTGCAAAAGTCAATAACCGCTCCGAAGGATTGAACTTCAGGGTATATAATAATAAAGATGTAGAATTTCTCGATATACGCGATTCCTCTGGTTTGCGAACGTACGTGCGCAGCCTCTGTTTTGTATTATATAAAGCTGTCAGCGAATTGTTTCCGGATGGAAAACTGTTTGTGGAGCATCCTGTATCCAAAGGATATTTCTGCAACCTGCGCATCGGACGCTCTATCACGCTGGAAGATGTGTCTGCCATCAAAAAACGTATGCAGGAAATTATAGACCAAAACATCACATATCGCCGCACGGAATGCCACACCTCAGAAGCTGTACGCATTTTCAATGAGCGGGGAATGACGGACAAGGTGAAATTGCTGGAAACTTCCGGCTCCATCTATACCTATTATTATTCATTGGGTGATACCATCGATTATTATTATGGTAACCTGTTGCCCAGTACCGGTTTTATCTGGCTGTTCGACATCGTGAAATATTACGATGGCCTGCTGCTACGCATCCCCAACAAGGCGAATCCCAATGTATTGGAGGAAGTTGTGAAGCAGGAAAAAATGCTCGATGTCTTCAAGGAACACCTGCGTTGGAACTATATCATGGGATTAAGCAACGTAGGCGATTTCAATCTCGCTTGCGAAGAAGGGCATGCCACCGATTTAATCAACGTAGCCGAAGCACTTCAGGAAAAAAAGATAGCCCAGATTGCCGACGACATATACAACCGGGGCGAAAACGGTAACCGGGTGAGGCTGGTTCTCATTTCCGGTCCTTCTTCTTCGGGTAAAACCACTTTCAGCAAACGCCTCTCCGTACAATTGATGACGAACGGATTGCGCCCCTACCCCATTGCACTGGATAATTACTTCGTGAACCGCGAAGATACTCCCAAAGACGCCAACGGTGATTATGATTACGAATCACTCTATGCACTCGACCTCAAAAAGTTTGAAGAAGACCTGCAAGCCTTGCTGAGAGGCGAAGAGATAGACTTGCCGAGTTTCAACTTCAGTACCGGACAACGGGAATACAAAGGTGACAAACTGAAGATTGACGAGCATACCATCCTCATTCTGGAAGGCATTCATGCGCTGAACCCTGAACTCACTCCGCAGATACCTGCCGCGAACAAATACAAAATCTATGTGTCCGCCCTGACTACCATTTCCCTGGACGACCATAACTGGATTCCCACAACGGACAACCGTTTGCTGCGCCGCATTATCCGTGACTTCAACTATCGTGGCTATTCGGCACGCGACACCATTTCACGCTGGCCCAGTGTGCGCGCCGGAGAAGACAAATGGATTTTCCCCTATCAGGAAAACGCCGATGTGATGTTCAACTCCGCATTGCTATTTGAATTTGCCGTGTTGCGCTGCCATGCCGAACCGATACTGACCAGTGTGCCACGCAACTGTCCGGAATATGCCGAAGCATACCGGTTACTGAAATTCATCAAATACTTTACCCCGGTACAGGATAAAGAAATCCCGCCAACCTCACTCCTGCGTGAGTTCCTGGGAGGAAGCAGTTTCAAATACTAATCCCGTGCATCCGCCGTACATCCGCCGTACCCGGTCCGTACTTGCTCCGTAGCTGCTCCGTACTCTATAGATACGGAGATAACACGGACTTGGTACGGAGCAGATACGGAGATAACACGGACCGGGATATAAATTCGCCCGCCACTATCACCATAAAAATGGGATAAGCAAAGATTTTTAGGCGCTTTTCTTGTACAACCTACAGAAGAATGTCTTAACTTTGTGAGCAAATAAAATGAATCAAATATGAGAAAGATAATTACCGTACTTTTTTTAGCTGCTTTCTGCATCTGTAGTCAAGCCTATTCGCAAAACCGTGCCGATGAGCAAATGAAACAAGCGCAAGAAAATCTTGCCAAAAAGGAATATATCAAGGCACGTTACTTATTTTTACAAGCTTATAACGCCTTTTCCTCTCAGGGAAAATATGACAAGGCGGTAGAGTGTGGTGTCAATGCCAGCGCCCTCTACCATCGGGAAAATTATTATAAGGAAGCCTTCGAACTGCTGCGCGGCGCCGAACTACTGGTGACCGACGGTGAACAGAAAAGCGGTAAGACCATGCCCGCCCTGCGTTTCCGCATCAATAAGGAACGCCTGCAAATGTACATCAACCTAAAGAATCCCGCCCGTGCCAAAGAGCAACTGGCTAAGTTGGAAGAGACTGCCAAAGCATCCCGCAACGATTCTTTGAATAATGACTTGCTCTATACCCAAGCCAATTACTATTACACTTTCGGCATGAACTCACAAGGTGATGCCTACATCAACCGCCTGATAGGTCAATATAAGGAACAAAAGAACTATGCCAAGGTAGACGAGTCTTATAAAACCCTTATCGACATCGCCCGCAAAGCAAACAACGCCGGACTGGTGGCACGTACTTATGATAAATACATCCTTTGGACTGATTCTGTAAAGGCCCTCACCGCTCAGGATGAACTAAATGTACTAAAACGGAAATATGAGGAAAGCCAAGCCACCATTCAGGATAAGGACGACTCACTGAGTGCCAAGCAATATATCATCATCGGGCTATGCGTATTGGCAGCTATTCTTGCCGCCGCATTGGTAGTGGCAGGCATCGTATTGCTGCGCTTTGTCCTCCTCACCCGGAAACAGAAGAAAGCCATTCAGATAGCCAACGACCACAATGAACTCAAAACCAAGTTTATCCAGAATATCTCCGCACAAATGGAGCCGACACTGAATACTCTGGATGCAACCCAACCGGGTGTACGCGCATTGAAGGATTTTTCGGAACATATCCAGGAACTCTCCGAACTGGAGAGCACGCTTTCCGAGGCTTACGAAATGCGCGAAATCAACATCAATACCTTCTGCGAAAGCGTAATGGATAAAATAAAAGCTGGTTTGAAGCCGGATATAACCACTGCAGTCAATGCTCCGAAACTTAGTGTCAAGACTAATCCGGAGCAACTTGAACGCATCCTGCTCCATCTGCTGAACAATGCTGCTGAATTCACTCCGGAAGGTGGAAAAATCTGGTTGGATTTCAAGAAACGCGGTGCGCATACCCACCAATTCATTATCAGCGACACAGGAAGCGGCATCCCTGCAGAAGAGCAGGAAAACCTGTTCAAACCTTTCACCGAAGTGAAAGACCTTACACAAGGTGACGGTTTAGGATTGCCTATTTGCTCCCTGATTGCTACCAAGATGAATGGTAGCCTGACGCTGGATAGCAGTTATACCAAGGGTTGCCGCTTCGTGTTGGAGCTGCATACCTAAATTCCACTTCCACATCTTTTACAGATTCCTTTTATTTCGGCGATACATCTCCGAAATAAAAGGAATTAATCTTCCATACGTGCATTACATTGCTTTTATCGTGAGAAAGGGGTACTTTTGCATGCTCCAACATCAAAAGATAAGGCAATGAGAGTCAACCCCTTAGCCACATTATTAATTACATCTTGCTTATTAATGGCCTGTACACGTTCCGGACCAAATTATAAACTTGTACAAGCTGACTCCCTCATGCAGCAATCTCCCGACAGTGCCCTGCGCTTTTTACAGAAAATTGAGCCGGAAGAATTAAAATCATTAGGAGACAGGGCATATTATGCGCTGTTGGTGACGCAGGCACAAGAAAAAAACTACATCTTCCAAACAGAAGATTCTCTGATATGCATAGCAGTGCAATACTACGACTCTATAAAAGATGTATCCATGCAAGCACAAGCATACTATTATTGGGGATGTATCCGGAGAGATAAAAGTGACTACCCGGAAGCTTTAAAAAAGTTTTTCACAGCCATAACTTATGCCAAAGAGACTTCTAGCTATAAATTAGCCGGATATATATACAACAATATAGCGAATTTATATTATTCACAAAAATTGAATGAACAAGCTGATTCAATCTATCAAATTACAGAAAAACTGGCAATTCAAGAAAAAGACTCTAACCTTTGGGCAGATGTATTATCACAACGAGGCATGATTGATATCAGAAAAGGGAAAGAATACTATCACAAAGCAGAGCAGAAATTACTCCAGGCTTTCGAAATATCCCACCGAACTAATCATAGAAACATGATGGCCAAAACAGCTTACTCATTAAGCCTACTGTACGGACGCATGAATATGGGCGAAAAAGCTATAGAATTTGCCAAACTCAACATTAGCAATCAGAACAATTTAAATGTAATAGATAGAGCTTATTTAGTTTTAGGCGACGCTTACTATAAAATCGCTCAATATGATTCTGCTTCAACTTATTTGCAAAAAAGCCTTTGCAGTGAAGATGATTACACAAAGGCAGGTGCCTATATGCGCTTAGCCGACATAGCCAAAAAACAAGGCAAATTAGAAATAGCACTTGAAATGGAAAGAAAGTATTCTGCTTATCTGGACAGTGCCCAACAGAGACAACAAAGTAGTGCAATTGTTACCACCGAAAAGAACATATTAATACAGCGCAAACAATTAGAATATAAAACAAACTTAAATCAATCGTGCTATTATATGATTATAGGAGTGGTATTCTTCCTTTCACTATTCTTTATATTATGGAAAATGCATAAGAAAGAAGTAATCAACTTCAAGCGAAAAGAAATAGAATTGAATGAAAAATTAGAGAATCTACTCCTACAGAAAAATGAGCAAATCAACCGCCTGCAAAAAGAAATAGAATTGTATAACCATAGCCAAGTAGAAAAGCAGACATTAAAAGAGGAATTGAGTGTCTTAAAAACAGAACGGCAAGCATTACTTAATGAATCTTACGAACATTCGAAAGTATATGTGAAGATGAAACGCATCATCCAATCATATAAAAAAACAGATAAGTCGAGTGAACACTTCGATGAAGAAGACTGGAGGCAATTAATTGCCGAAACCGATATACGTTGGGATAATATAACCTTGCGTCTGGCAACAAAGTACCCTTTATCTCAAGATGAAATACATCTTTGCTGCCTATATCTGACAGATATACCGACCAGTCATTTCAGGTATATAATGGAATGTAGCAGAGATGCCATCTATAAAAAGACCAAGAGAATATTGGAACAGAAAATGGAATGTTCTGAAAAATCGACTACTCTTCGTGATATATTGGAGAAATTCCAATAA
>ULMJ01027258.1_pt1 | contig 21498 bp, 18 predicted proteins | sample 1951641 | NCBI WGS metagenome assembly ULMJ01 (sample SAMEA4835550, study PRJEB28245) | human gut metagenome | biome: gut microbiome; material: fecal sample | place: Denmark | collected 2008 | reverse complement strand
TTTAGAAGTGTCAACTTATTCAGTACACTACAAGGAAACTGCAATACATTGTATTCAATAAGATGTTTGTTTATATTATAAAGAAAGAAACAGCCCTAATACCCCGGTGTAGGCAAACCAATTGCCTACACCTACCTACACCGTTGCCTACACCACATAGCATGCTATGAATGAGAATTTTAAATCCCCGGGTGTAGGATGTAGGCAAAACTAACCAAAACTCATTGTTGTATCAGCTTTCTGTTTAAGACAGAGACTGCATATCATTCAAGCGCTTATAGTATCCGTCTTTATCCAACAAAGCTTCATGTTTGCCGCGTTCCACAATTTCTCCTTCATAGAGCACACAGATTTCATCTGCATTCTTAATGGTAGAAAGGCGGTGGGCAATGGCAATCGTAGTACGTGTTTTCATCAGACGTTCCAAAGCTTCCTGCACCAGACGTTCGGATTCGGTATCAAGAGCGGAAGTAGCCTCATCAAGAATAAGGATAGGCGGATTCTTCAGGATGGCACGGGCAATACTGATACGCTGGCGTTGTCCACCGGAAAGCTTGCCACCACGGTCGCCGATATTCGTATTGTAGCCATGCTCGGTTTCCATGATAAAGTCGTGGGCATTGGCAATCTTTGCCGCTTCTATCACTTGTTCCAGCGTGGCATTCTCTACACCGAAAGCAATGTTATTGAAGAAAGTATCATTGAACAGGATAGCCTCCTGGTTTACATTTCCTATCAGACCGCGCAGGTCGTGAATACGGAAGTTCTTGGTGCTGACACCATCAATCATGATTTCACCAAAATGTATGTCATGATAGCGCGGCAACAAATCGACCAACGTAGATTTTCCGGAACCGGACTGTCCGACAAGGGCAATGGTCTGACCTTTAGGAACAACCAGGTTTATATGTTTCAGCACTTCCCTCTTTCCATCATAGCTGAAAGAGACGTCCTTAAACTCAATATTATGATTCATCCCGTGCAGAGGAAGCGGATTTACGGGCTCCTTAATAGGATTCTCAGCCTTCAATATCTTGTCCACACGCTCCATGGAAGCCAAACCTTTCGGAATATTGTATCCTGCTTTTGCAAATTCTTTTAACGGATTAATAATGCTATAAAGGATAACCATATAGAAAATGAAAGTAGGAGCCTCCAGCGAAGAATGTTCATCACCCAGAATCAGCATACCACCAAACCAGAGTACCAGCACAATGAGAAGCGTTCCCAGGAACTCACTCATCGGGTGAGCCAACGCTTGGCGAATAGCTACCCTATTGGTCGCATCACGCAATTCATTGCTACATTTTGTAAAACGGTCCACCATCTTATCCTCAGCAATGAAAGCCTTGATAATACGCAGACCACCCAAAGTTTCTTCCAGTTGCGACATCGTATCGCTCCACTTGCCCTGCGCCTCCAAAGACTGGCGTTTCAGTTTCTTGCCGACTTTACCCATCAGCCAACCCATAACGGGAAGCACCACTATGGTAAACAAAGTGAGTTGCCAACTGGTGATGATAAGCGTTGCGAAATAAAGCAGAATCAGAATAGGGTTTTTCAGCAACATGTCCAGCGAACTTGTAATGGAGTTTTCTATTTCGCCCACGTCACCACTCATACGGGCAATAATATCTCCTTTCCGCTCCTGAGAGAAAAAGCCGAGCGGCAGATGCATCACTTTAGAATAAACCATGATACGGATGTCGCGAACAACCCCCGTACGCAAAGGAATCATGATGGCGGAAGAACCGAAATAGCAAGATGTTTTCAGCATCGTCATGAAGGCAAGGAAAAGCCCCATGAAGAGAAGCGTCATTATAGGTCCGTGTACTTCAATCAAACGGGTGACATAGTAATAGAAGTTATTTATCACCACATCTTTTACATCGTCACTTCCCCACTCCATAAAATGGTACACCTTTGCACCCTCACCTGTCTTGAACAGGATATTCAGAATAGGAATTAACAGGGTAAATGAGAAGACATTGAAAACAGCCGATAAAACATTGAGCACGATTGCCCATCCTATATACTTCTTATAAGGCGACACAAATCGTCGCATTAATTGCAGGAATTCCTTCATTGCTTGGTCATTAACGAATTAAGGGCGCAAAGATACAAGAAAATTCCTTAAGATAAAGAAGACACGTCCATTATTAACGAGATTTATCCATACAACCCCAAACAAACAAGTCCTGTTGTTCATTTATATAGGTAACGGAATGAAATCGGAAAAATATATTGTACCTTTGCGCCCGGATATAAAAAAACTCTTTATTATGACAAAGATTGATAAGTCCGTACTGACATTCGGAATCTCTATTTTTCTTAAATTCATCCTGTTTGATGTGCTGTGGTGCATCCCCACTACCTTCGCTCCTTTCTCTACCATCGAATTTTATACAACAAAGCTCATAGCTACCCTTATACTGATTATTCCTTTTGCTTTCTTCAAGCTCTGGAAAACGGAAACCGTCATCATGTTCCTGCTGGATGCTCTCCTGATAGCCAACCTGATGTACTTCCGCACTTATTACACCGCCATACCGTTGAACAGCTACGGGCTATCGGGCAACCTTGCGGACTTCACCGGAAGCGTGGTGGATTCCCTCCGGTGGTACGACCTGCTCTTTCCGCTATCTACCATTGCCGCCGTCTTGATTCATCTACGTACAAAAAAAGCGTCACACCTGAAGCGTCCGGCACCCATTCTTCCATATTTGGGTATGTTGGCAGCAATTATCTGCGTCTTTACCATCGTGACAATGACAAAAGGTGGATTCAAGGCCGCTAACGCCAAAGTCCGCCAGGCAGCTTATCTTTGTTCAAGCGGAGCTACCATGTACACAGTCTTTGGCAGCTTGTGCTACGACCTCATGAACCAGCAAGCCGAGCTGACTCCCGAAGTACAAAAAGAAATAGAAGATTGGCTGGCTCAAAAGCCTAAACACGAAGTTGCCGTACCGGATAGCTGTAGCGGTAGCCAACGCAATAATTGCATCATTATCTTTGCAGAATCGCTGGAAAGCTGGGTACTGGAAAAAGAAGTGGAAGGACAAGAAATCACTCCTTACCTGAACAAGTTGCTGAAAGATTCCACCACGCTTTATGCCCCGCATGTGCTGACACAGGTAAAAGGCGGTCGTTCCATCGATGCACAGCTAATGCTCTGCACCGGACTGCTTCCTTTAAACAGTGGTACTTACAGCAGTCAGTATCCCAATCATGTCTATCCTTCACTCCAGAAGGCCATGCGGGAGAAAAAGCAATCGCGCAACTACTTGCTGACCATAGATAAAGTGTCTACATGGAATCAGGGCCCCATCGCTTACAGTTTCGGCATAGATACCATCCTTGCTTATCACGACTTCAAACTGACCGAAGCCTTCGGGACACATAAGCGCACCGGAGACGGTTCATTCTTTGCCCAATGTCAGGAGAAGATAGCCAAAGAAGAAGTCTGGAAGAAAGGAGAAAATGCCTATATGCAGTTCATCACTTACTCCGGTCATGCCCCGTTCATACTGCCGGAACATCTGAGAGAAGTATCATTCTCAGCCGATATTCCGGAGAAGATGGGGAATTATATGACTACTGCCCGCTATACGGACAAAGCCATCGGAAAGTTTGTGGAATATCTGAAAACGCTTCCACAATATAAGGAAACACTGATTGTCATCACAGGAGACCATGAAGGTCTGGCATCCTACCGGGCTGAATTATGTGATACTCCCCAAGGCAAAGGTGTTGTATCCGATAAACCATTCACGCCTTTTATTGTTGTGAACTCACCCGTAGGTATGCGCTATGACGAGGTAATGGGGCAGATAGACATGTATCCCACTCTGCTGAACCTGCTTCAACTGGATGATTATTACTGGACCGGACTGGGTGAAAGCATTCTTAATCCTAATAAGAAAGGATTTGCTGTTGGGTCGCAAATGAATGTGGAAGGAGAGGGCTATAGTTCGGAGGAAGTGGATTTCGCAAAGGAAGCTTATGAGGTTTCCGATCAGATAATTCATTTTAATTATTTTGGGAGAAAATGATAGTATAAGCTAATTATGATGGCATACCTATTAAAAAGAAAGGGTTCCGTGTTTTTAAGAGTCTTTGTTTGGAGAAATAACAGAAAGGGCGTACCTTTGTTTGCATTCAAAGTAAACTCCTAAAAAGGCACCAGTTATGGAAGAATATATTGCACCGAAAAGAAAACGCATCCCCTACGGCATGATGAACTTCGCCGTGATTCGTCGTGATGATTGTTATTATGTAGACAAGACCCGGTTTATTCCCATAATAGAAGACGCGGATAAGTTTTTCTTTTTCATCCGTCCTCGTCGTTTCGGTAAAAGCCTGACGGTGAGTATGCTGCAACACTATTACGACATAGCTGCCAAGGATAAGTTTGATGCTTTGTTTGGCGACCTTTACATTGGCAAGCACCCTACGAGTGACCGCAACAGTTATCTGGTGCTATACCTCAACTTCTCGGGAATTGTGGGTGAACTGCACAATTACCGCAAAGGACTGGATGCGCATTGCCAAACCATGTTCGACTACTTTTGCGATGTTTACGCCGAGTATCTTCCTCAAGGTATCAAGGAAAAACTGGATGAAAAAGAAGGAGCAGTAGAACAATTCGAATATCTGTTTACGGAATGCAGCAAAACCGGTCAAAGAATTTATCTCTTCATCGACGAATACGACCACTTTACCAATGCCATCCTGGCTGACCCCGAAAGTTTGCACCGCTACACCAACGAGACACATGGCGAAGGCTATCTGCGCGCCTTCTTCAATAAGGTGAAAGCAGGAACCTACTCCAGCATTGAACGTTGTTTCATCACAGGCGTCAGTCCTGTTACGATGGACGACCTCACCAGTGGCTTCAACATCGGCACCAACTACTCACTCTCCCCAAGATTCAACGAAATGATAGGATTCACGGAAGAGGAAGTACGGCAAATGCTGACCTATTACTCCACCACCAGCCACTTCAACCACACTGTGGATAAACTGTTGGACATAATGAAACCGTGGTACGATAACTATTGCTTCGCACAGGGACGTTATGGTGAAACTACCATGTACAACTCTAATATGGTGCTCTATTTTATCAAAAACTACCTCGACAATGATGGCAAAGCACCGCAGAATATGATAGAAAGCAATATCCGTATTGACTATGAGAAGTTGCGCATGCTCATCCGCAAAGACAAAGAGTTTGCCCACGATGCTTCCATCATCCAGACTCTGGTGAGCCAAGGTTATATTACCGGAGATTTGAAAGATAGTTTTCCTGCCGCTAATATTACCAATCCGGACAACTTCGTGAGCTTACTCTATTATTTCGGTATGCTCACTATCAGTGGCACATATAAAGGTAAAACCAAGCTCACCATTCCCAACCAGGTGGTCCGCGAACAACTATACGCCTATCTGCTGAGCACCTATGATGAAGCTGACCTCAATTTCAGCAGCTACGAAAAGAACGAACTGTCCAGTACCCTTGCCTACGACGGCGACTGGCAAACCTATTTCGGCTACATTGCCGACTGCCTGAAACGTTATGCCTCCCAGCGCGACAAACAGAAAGGGGAATTCTTTGTCCACGGCTTCACCCTTGCCATGACGGCTCAGAACCGTTTCTATCGCCCCATTTCGGAGCAAGATACACAAGCCGGATATGTCGATATATTCCTCTGTCCGTTACTGGAAATCTATTCTGACATGAAGCACAGCTACATTGTAGAGCTGAAGTATGCCAAATATAAGGATCCCGAAAACCGTGTGGAGGAGTTGCGTAAAGAAGCTATCGCCCAAGCCAACCGCTATGCCGATACGGAAACGGTGAGAAATGCCATCGGCACCACGGCTCTGCATAAAATTGTAGTGGTGTATAAAGGGATGGATATGCCGGTATGTGAAGAGGTATAGTCTGGAGCACTTTAGGAACATCTCAACTAACGCAGCAGTGAAATCTCTGAACTCAAAGATGAAAGATTCAGAGCAGAGCTAAGAGAAGTATGTGACTTGTCATTCTATATATGCCGTTGCTCTCTGATATTTAGTTAGACATGCATGTCTTCATTCACAGACTTTTGCACATGAACTTTTTTAGTGAACACTAGTATCTAATAATCTTTTTTCAAACGATACATATCAATTATACCTACAAATACTTTATCTTTGTACATATTAAAATCAAAACACAATTTGGATTCATTTATAAAACAACCATATGAATGCTATATCCAAGTTTATTATTGCCACAATTAACTTAGTTATTAATTGCACCAAAATGTGATGCACACTCATAATCAAAAATATGATTCGAAGCTTAAAACATTATTTTAAAAAGAAGAATGAGTTTTACACCGGAAACTTAGAACCAACTTACACGAATTGGGACATCCTGGAATGCAAAGACTTATACCTCAGTAAAGTCTCTGATTCCCAAAGAGAGCAATCGTCCCGACTACTTACAGAGAAAACTATCTTCCACGCTTACTGGCACGGAACTTTTGGTCTTAAGCAAGCTTTTTCCATTAAAAGTTTTCTGTGTACACAAAATTTGGAAAGTACAGAGTTGTGGCTGTGGCTGGATGAAGCAAATGGTTATTCACAGGTGGAGAGCAACCCATATCTGCATGAGCTGAAAGACAAAATAAAAATAGTATCATGGAATGTTGAAAAAGAAATAGTAGGCACTCCATTCTTAAAAATCAAGGAGTACATCCATGCAGCCAAGAATTTGGCAGCAAAGGGCGACGATTTCCGGATTATTTCTCTCTACAAATATGGAGGTTTATACTTCGATCTCGATGTTATGTTTTTGAAAGACTTTACTCCTTTGCTAAAAGGACACGAATTTGTCTATGCATGGGAATACCAACCTTATGCAAACAGTGCAATTTTATATCTACGCAAGAATAGCTACATAACAAATTACTTAGCGAAAAAACTACAAAAAAGAAAAGCAGCAATGCCATGGGTATTATTCGATTACAAAGATAAGAAATTAGCAAACCTAAGGAATTATCCTTGTACCTTTTTCGACCCATTATGGGGAGGATATTGCGAAGGAATGCCTTTAAGCAAATTCACAGATTTCTTCAAAGAGTTTGGCGATGGTTTCAACAAAAAAAATAACATCAACAGTTATAAAGAGTTCTTTCCCGGAGCATTCGCATATCATTGGCACAATTCGTGGGATGCTAAAGAAGTAGAGAACTCATACTTTGGGCTATTTAATCTTGAATTCAACCAAATATTGAATAATAACAAACAATGCACTAACTTTTAGTCACATGCAAAAGAAATTTATAAAACTACTGAAAAAGCTACGCCAACGTCATATCCAAAAGTACGGATTACCGCAACATAGGCTTCTGTGCAGAGAAACAGACCCTAATATCATAGCAGACCAAATCAGAAAGAGATTACTATCCCCTGAGCCTTGCATGCTCTCAAGATTCGGCGCAGTTGAAATAGGATGCGTAGTCAACTACTTAGGCGTCTATCGCCAAAAAAGAAAAATTATCAAGTACATAAAAGGAGAAGCATTCCCTTGGTGGTGGGAAGAAGATACAATGTATCCGATGAGAAATAATGCCGGATTCTTTTCGGCGACTCCCGAACTGTTAAAACGTTTTTCGGAGATGATGATTGAAGACATGCCTCTGATTGATATTCTTGCTTCCTGGAGGTTCGAAGAAGAATACTTCTCAAAGGAATTACAGCATACCTACAAAATAGATTTTGAGCCCTACAACCCCTTTTGGAGCGATGTGCCGTGGACGACTGCCTTAGAAAGTAAAAAGGTTTTGGTAGTACATCCTTTTGCTGAAACCATACAAAAGCAGTATCTCCGAAAAGAACTCATCCACAAAGACCCAAGAGTTCTGCCAACTTTCGACTTACAAACAATCAAGGCTATTCAAACTATTGGCAATCAAAGCGACAGTAGATTCGAGACATGGTTTGACGCTCTCGAATTCATGAAAAGCGAAATTGACAAAAGGGATTATGATGTCTGTTTATTGGGGTGTGGAGCGTATGGAATGCCATTAGCAGCACACGTCAAACGTTCCGGGAAAAAGGCTGTACACATAGGTGGCAGTTTACAATTACTGTTCGGGATAAGAGGCGCCAGATGGGAAAACAGTAACTATAATGCAACTTATAATTATTCGAAATTAATGAATGAATATTGGGTTAAACCCTCTGAGACCGAAACTCCCCAAAAGGCCCGGCAGGTAGAAGAGGGATGCTATTGGTAACAATATCTCTATTTTTTATTTATTAGATAATATTTATAAAAACTAGCTTATATATGAAACTTAGAATATTCAAGAAAAATAAAAACCGTCATATTCTCTATTCCCTATTCAATAGAAAATGGGTCTACGTTTCATATATTTCCGATGTATATTATAACAGGAAAAATAAAAGCTTTATGCAATCTCACCAAAACAGGAGAGAGGCATTAATCATTGGAAAAACGTTCCACTCTTTAGGTTACAACGTAAAGGTGGTATGTTGCAGCGAACCCCAAGAATGTGACAATCGGCAATATGATATTATCTTTGGTTTGGAGCCCAACTTCCTAACCATGAGCAAAAGGAATCCCCAAGCTCTAAAGATATACTACGCAACAGGGTCTTATTGGAAACATCAGCGCGCAATGGTAATTAACAGAACTGATTTATTCAATAAGGAACATGGAACACAACTGCCGTATGCCCGCTTAGTAATTGCACATGATAGTTGTGAAATGGCAGATGTTATTTTCCAAATAGGTAGTTCGTTTACTATCCGGACATATCCCCCGGAATTACAAAATAAAATAAAGATAATCAACCAATCCAGCAACTTTTTTCAGGAGTGCGATCTAAAACATAAGCTTCAGAGTGTTTCCATAAAAGATTTCCTGTGGTTCGGTTCCAGTGGTAGTTTACTGAAAGGATTAGATTTGGTTTTGGAATACTTTATTGATCACCCACAGTACAACCTGCATGTGGTTGGCACTATTGATGATGAATTCATGGATTACTACCAGAATCGCGTAGTAGGATGCCGGAATATTACGTTTCATGGTTATCTTAGCACCGCATCCGAAGAATTCATGCATTTAGCTTATCTTTGTTCCTTCAATATATTTCCTTCGGGCAGTGAAGGATGTCCCGGCTCTGTTATTGCTTTGATGCAAATGGGGGTCGTTCCTATAGCCTCCAGATGGGGAGCAGTAGAGCAAATAGAACATTATGGTTATCTATTGCCAGAATTATCCGTTGAGGCGATAAGTGAAGCTATGGAATGGGCAACGACGTTGCCCCGGGAAAAATTTCATAAGCTGATAAAAGAAAATATATCATATTCAAAACACACGTGGAATCTGGAAAGATTTGAAAATGAATTTCGCTCTTTATTGCAAGAAGCTATAAAAACAAAAATATAAAAATCAGGTGGAAAAACAACCGTACATTATTTACGATTCTCAAATATTCGATCTGCAGAAATATGGCGGAATCTCACGTTATTTCTGCGAAATCATATCCAAACTGGATATGGAGTATGATATTTCTGTCCGCTTTACAGAGAACCACTATTTAGTGCAGACTAAACTTGCCGGACACCGCATTTATGTCCCACATTTCTTTTTTAAACATTACAAACAGAGACTTCTGCTCGAAAATCAAAAGCTGACAAGAAAATTGCTCCGAAAATCGTCTCCGTACCTTTTCCACCCTACTTACTATAGTCCGTCTTTCTTTGAGTGTATAGGCCATAATCCCTATGTGATAACAGTACATGACATGATTCATGAACTGTTTCCCGAATATTTTCATGATGCCAAGGAGGTTGCGGCACAAAAGAAGGAAGTAATAACTAAAGCTGACCGGATTATTGCAATCAGTGAAAATACCAAAAAGGACATCATCAATATATTAAATATCAATCCCTGGAAAATAGACGTCATCTACCATGGGACAAGTATGCAGCCCCATCATGGGAAAGACCAATTATCACTTCCTGATCGTTATATTCTGTTTGTAGGAGACCGAACTCTTTATAAGAACTTCCAACGCCTACTGGAAGCTTTTGCTATTATCCACAAAACAGACCAGAACTTGTACCTGCTTTGTACGGGGCATCCGTTCAACTGGGAAGAGAAGACTTTGATAGATAAACTGAATATTGCAGACAGGATTATACAAATTTCAATAGATGACAGGTATCTAAGCGAACTATACAGCAGGGCACTCCTCTTTGTATTCCCATCACTTTATGAAGGGTTCGGCATCCCGATTCTGGAAGCTTATGCCTGCCATTGTCCTGTAGCCTTGAGCAATACCAGTTGTTTTCCCGAAATAGCGGGTGATGCCGGTGCTTATTTCGATCCTTACTCTGTGGAATCGATAGTACAGACGCTGACAGAAGTTATTTATAGTAATAAAAAACGTTCCTGTTTAGTAGCAACAGGAGTGAAACGATTACAATTATACTCTTGGGAAAAAGCAACTCAGGAAACAAAGAAGGTATATCAAAAGGTCTTAAATGAAGCTCTAATCCCCAAAACGTTTGCCAAATGAAAACCCCGATTCTTAGCATTATTACAGTCAACTTCAATAACAACGAAGGACTTAAGAAAACATTGAGCAGCATCGAAACGCAATCATACACCAGCTATGAACATATCATCATAGATGCCAATTCTAATGATGGAAGCAAAGAAACCATAGAAAAGTATTCGGAAAGAAACACTCGACTGACTTATTGGGTTTCTGAGAAAGATAACGGTATTTATGACGGAATGAACAAGGGAATTAGGCAAGCCAAAGGAGAATATCTCTATTTCCTAAATTCGGGAGACTGTCTGCAAGGAGATGTCCTTAAAAAGATTTCTTTTGACGGAACGAAATATATCTATGGAGATATAGTCTTGGTAAACAGTCAAGAACAAAGGAAAGAAGCAGGTCCTGATTATCCTGACTTAATTTTCTTTTTCTATAATGCATTAGCACATCAGGCATGCTTCATCCACCATTCTCTTTTTGCCGATAAATTATATGACACCCGATATAAGATAATTGCAGATTGGGGACATAGCTTCCAGTCCATCATCATGGAAGGATGCAGCTACCGTCACATACCGTCAACTATTGCCGAATGTGACGGAACAGGCATTAGCTCCAACTACATAGATGTACAGACAGAACGGTTAAAGTGGCTTAAGGAAAACCTTTCACATCAACTTTATTCCACATACATTGATATACTGGAATATAACAAATCGGAGTTCAAAGCCATCATACCAACTATGAATCATACAAAAAAATTTCAGAAAAGAGCACGTAAACTGGTCTGTTGGTTGCTGAAGCTTAATGCTATCTTTTCTTCTCATCACACCCCTGCTGAAGATATATATAATAGCATTTTATATCGACCATTTTCAAACAAATAATACGGAAAGCCATGAAAATTTCTATTATTATTCCTGCATATAATGCAGAAAAGCACATCGGAAAATGTATTTTATCAGCATTGCAACAAAACATCGCACCTGACGAATACGAAATTATCACAATTAATGACGGCTCTACAGACCAGACAGCCGATATTATACAAGGGCTATCTAAGGAACATCCCACCATAAAAAGTATCACAACCCCCAATCAGGGAGTAAGTGCTGCTAGAAATCTTGGTATGAGTATTGCACGAGGAGAAATTATCTTATTTGCCGATGCCGACGACTATTTCTGCACAAACTCATTAGCACAAATCTATGAAGCAGTTCAGGAGAACCATTTAGATATTCTTCTGTTCGATTATAACCATTGGGGAAGTCAGGATAAACTATTGAAAGGGTTTGATTATGACGCACGCAAGTTTTGTCCGCAAGATATTGTTTCCGGTAAATCATTCATAAAGACAGGGTATATGCCTGCCGCAGTCTGGATGCTTGCCTATCGCAGAGAATATATGCTGAAAATGGAATTCACTTTCATCAATATACGGCATGAAGATGAAGAATTCATTCCCCGCGTATTTTACTTTGCTGAGAAAATCATGCATCTCCCGTTGACGTGCTATAACTATGTGCAGAATGAAACTTCATTCATGCAGAATTATAAAGAATATGGGCTCTTCGATAAGATAAAAGCTATGGATAGTCTCAATCGCTTCATAAAGGAACACGTGAAAGAAGAGGATATCTCGTTTGCCCTGAGTGAACATATATCGTTAAGACTGATGGAGAACCTGAATAATAGTTTTGCCATCAAAAGCAGGGCTCAATGGAAAATGGTAAAACAGATGAAAAAAACTGGTCTGACCCCTCTTGTACATACCAAAAGAAAAGGCCGCTACTCTTTCTTATATAAGTATTTTCCGATAGCATTCATTGTTTATTATCGCCATAAATATTTAAAACGTCAGCGTCGCCAATCGTAATAAAGAAGAAAATTCTTATCTAATGAGAAAATATGTCCATAAACTACATTTTTTTCTTCTATAATATGTACCTTTGCAAACTTGCATTTTTTTATAATAACCTAAAGAACTATGATAGATATTGTTTGTAGCATAGATGAAAACTACATTGAATATTGCGGTGTAATGTTAGCAAGCCTCTTTGTGCATACTCCACATGAGAAATTTCGCATACACATCATTTGCAGCAAAATTGATAAAACCGGAAAAGAAAAACTTAAAGTGTTTTGCGAGAAACATCAAGCTGAAGTTTATTTTTATGACGTAGACTATTCGCTCATTAAAGATTTCCCCATAAGGAAACAGGATCATTTGTCTCTTGCTGCCTACCTAAGACTTTTCATGTCGGAGCTCATCCCCAGCCATATCAACAAGATTCTATACTTGGATTGTGACCTAATGGTAGTTGATTCCATTAAAGAATTGTGGGAGAAAAATATCGACGATATTGCCGTAGCTGCTGTTGAAGAAAGATCCCCATTCGATACCGAATCTCCTGTTGTACTAAAGTATCCTGTCGAATATTCTTACTTCAACTCGGGAGTAATGCTTATAAATCTACAGAAATGGAGGGAAAAGGAACTTGTAAAGGCATGTAAAAGTTATATCGTATCCAATTATGACAACATAAAATTGCACGACCAAGATGTACTGAACGCATTACTTCATAAAGAAAAACAATTTATTTCCATTCGTTGGAATCTGATGGACTTCTTCTTGTACGCATGTCCTGAAGTACAGCCTGAAAGGAAAAACGATTGGGATAATGCCTTGAAATCTCCTGCTATCATACATTTTACCGGAAAACGCAAACCATGGATGTACAACTGCGACAGCCCTTTCCGCGATCAATACATTCAGTTTGCCAAACAGCAGGGATGGCATGTTATTACCCGCAAAAATGCCATTCACTATTTCTTTCGCAAGATTCTATATAAAGTAATAAACAAGAAGAAAACAATAAAAGTTAAACAACTGAACTAGCACACCCTAAGAGTTTTTATTGATTTATTCACCAAGAATAAATCAATGTATAGAAATATAATATATCTTTGTAAAATAGCAACCTAAACAATGATTTAAAGTTAATGCTAATGCCTCTTTTAAACAAAATAGTCAATGTTCTTGAAGAAGTCCCGCAGACCTTCAGACGTACCTCCAATCCAAAGCTCATCATGACATTATTGGTCAAAAATGAAGAAGATATACTGGAGGAGAATCTTTGTTTCCATAAAGCTATGGGGGTAGATGGATTCATCATTACTGATAATAACTCCACAGACAACACTATTGAAATCATCCGAAAATATCAGGAAAAAGGTTGGATCAAAGAGGCTATCATAGAAAAGGCAACCAACTATAACCAAAAAGTATGGGTGGACCGCATGATAAAGATTGCCAAAAAACAACTTCATGCAGATTGGGTTATCAATGCCGATGCCGACGAGCTATGGTATTCACCTACAGGTAACCTGAAAACTGAATTAACTACCACTAGAGCCAATGTACTGAAATGTTCCATGAGGTATATGTATCCAGAAGTAGGCCAGCATTTTTGGCAATGGAATCAGGCAATCATTCCAATCATCAACCCATTGAAATACAGTTTTTATAATCTTTCGCGCTACTCTCTTTACATACCACAAAGAGGGAAAGTACTCCATCGCACTACCTCATACCTCCAGATTTCCACAGGAAACCATAAGGTACTTATGTTTCCTAAACGTCTTAGGAAAAGTAATATTTGCATTTATCATTATTCCATCCGCGGCAAGGAGCGATTTCTTGAAAAAATGATTAATGGCGGTAAACAACTGGAGCAAAACCCCCATAGGCATATCGGCATGCACTGGCGGTATTTCTATCAATTGTACAAAAGCCAACAACTGGAAATGGAATATGACAAAATCATCGGAGCAAACTCTTATGAGCAATTGCGACACGATGGTTTCATCAAAACAGACAATACTATACCTGATTTCTTCAAACGCCACTTCAATAAATAGTGTAATGAAGCATGCATATCTGATTATCGCCCATAACGAATATCTGGTATTACAAGCTCTTTTATCTATGCTTGACGATGAACGTAATGATATTTATCTACATATCGACCATCGTTCAACAGAGCTATACAAAAAGACATATCTCTTATGTACACAAAAAGCCCAATTATTCGTATTACCTGACCGCAATAAAGTATACTGGGGAGATATCAGCCAAGTAGAAACGGAGTATCTGTTGCTTGAAACTGCCGCCAGACAAAATTCTTATGCTTACTATCACCTGCTTTCGGGTGTAGACCTACCCATACAAACACAAGATTATATACACTCCTTCTTTCAAGCCAATTCCGGCAAGGAGTTTGTCAGCTATTGGTTGGGAAGCAGGCATCAAAAGGATTTGGATCGTAAAATTTCACGATACTACTTTTTCACAAAGAGCCTTAAACGTAGCAATAGCAAATGGCATATTGCAACCGCACCATGCCACAACATTGCACTTATTATACAGAAACTCATTCGATTTCGAAGGAAACAAGAGGTTGAATTCAAAAAAGGTCCCAACTGGTGTAGTATCACTCAAGGCTTTTGCCAGTATCTGATAGAAAAGAAACCTTTCGTCATTCGTCGTTTCAAGTACACATTGTGTCCCGATGAAATCTTTGTTCAAACTATATTATGGAATTCTCCTTTCAAAGAAAATATATACAAAGCTAATGAGGATGATGCAGGAAACATGCGACTGACTGACTGGAACAGAGGAAATCCCTATACATGGAAACTGCAGGACTATAATGAACTAATCGCTTCAGACAAACTATTTGCCCGCAAATTCAGCTCCCAAGAAAAGGAACTAATTAAGCAAATAGAAACGGCGTATTCCGGAAAGTAAAAAGATACAGATTTCTTAGAAAAGTAGGTAAAATTCTACTCAAACTTATATCTTTGTACCAACAACCTATAATACAGAAGTATGAATCCTACAAATCTGAATAATCCATCCAGTCCTGTTAAATCTTTCTTCAAGTCAGTGGAGAAAAAGATTCTGCACAAGAGTAAACACCTATACTTCAAAACAGTAATCCTGCATAAGTCCGGCGTAAAAGATATATTGAAGAAATACAAGAATATAAATACGGAAGAAAAAACAATTGGCACAACATGCCCTATCTGGATATGCTGGTGGCAGGGAGAAGAAAACATGCCGGACATTATTAAAGTCTGCTACGCTTCCGTGCAACGGCATGCGGGCAACCATCCAGTCATATTAATTACAGAAAGAAACTATCAAGAGTACGCCAAGATACCGGAATACATCCTGCAAAAAGTGCAAAATAAAGAAATAAGCCTCACCCACTTCAGTGATTTGCTAAGAATCAACCTGCTCAAACAACATGGAGGGATATGGGCCGACAGTACTATACTTTTCACCAGAGATATCGACTCTATAATTACTCCTGATGCTAATTTCTATACTTGCCACCACATCGCAAGAAACTCAAATGTGGCAAACGGCAGATGGACCGTTTTCTTTATGGCATGTGGAAAAAACAATATTCTACCTGCTTTCTTACTGGATATATTCTATAATTACTGGAAGAACCACAAACAAATCGTTACTTACCTGTTTTTCGACTATCTCTTTGCAATAGCCTATGAGAATATCCCGGCTGTTGCAGAAATGATAAACAGTGTCCCTTTACAAAAAATCAGCAATCTATCCAAGTGCCTGAACATGCCATTTGACGAGAATCTTATGGAAGAATTCCGTGCAAATTACGGATTCCACAAATTAACTTATAAGAAACAATTCAACACACTCACACCCGAAGGCAAAGATACAATCTATGGTTATCTACTCAGGAAACCTTAGATGAAAAGGTCAAAGAGGACTTGTGAGCCTTTTCTATCAGCAGCAAGCACTTATCTGCTTCAAAACCACGACATTTGGCATATTCATCGGCCAATATGGTGAACATCTCATCCGTACCGGGCAGTCTTTCAAAATTCTTACACCCTTCTTCCATAGACACTTTACCAAAGCGCATCCGGTTCAAATCAATGATTTCTACAGAAACTCCCTCAGTTTTTTCTGCAAATAGAATATTTCCTGCCGAGTAGTCCTTATGCAAAATTCCATGCTCATGCAAAGCAGCAGTAGCACGGGCTATAGCACGAAGAATTTCTTCCTGATTCGAGAAATTTCCCTGCCAAAGATCCCTGTAAGTATAAGGGCATTCTGATTTTAAGGAAACAAAATAGCTCTTACCGAACAAAAGCCAACTGGAAACAGAACAAAAGCCAACAGGAGCAGGCGAACCTATATTAAATTGCCGCAACATAGCCGCATAGCGAAAGGAACGCCGGGCTTTAGATTCCCGAAAAAAGTTATAGATAATCCGGTTCAACAAATGAGGTATCTGGAAAGACTTGACAACCACTTTTTGCCCTTCTATATCAAATTCTCTCAATTCATTTCTCCCTTTATAGATGACAGTGCCCTGATGCTCAAAGATAACCGGAAGCACTTTTACAAAATCACTCATGCTTGCATAATCAGGAGAAACAACAACATGCCGAGGCTTGAAAAAACGCTCAATACGATTGATGGTCCTGGACCAGGAACGCACGGAACGCAACACTCCCCCCAACTCCCGTTCAAAGAACTCGGCATGGCGCTTATTGAGTACCTTCGTAACATGCGGCTTTAACGAGCGGTCTATAATTCGTTTTGATCCGGCACGCACACGATAATACAATTCTATCTGGGGTAAACGCACCACTTTTCCGCCATCTTTCAACACAGATATCCAGAATTCCCAGTCTTCGCGCGCTATGATTTCTTCACAGTATCCACCCACTCTTTCCCACTCTGTTTTTCTGTAAAGTGCGCAGGTATCTATCATATTTTTACGGGCCAGCAATCCCAAAGAAAAGGGTGGCAACTTCCACTCACCACTACGGTCGCCAATGAACTCAGCTCGCGGACAGACAACTTTTACTTCCGGGTCCCGTTCCAGCTCCACCACAGCATGACTTATGAATGTTGAACTGATTCGGTTATCTGCATCCACAGGCAGTATATACACACCATGAGACAATGATATAGCATGATTACGGGCAACACACGGCCCCCCATTTGGCTGAGTGTATACGAATATCCGCTGGTCTTTTTCCGCATATTTTTTGGCAATATCCAAAGAGTTGTCTGTGGAGCCGTCGTCCATCAGTATCACTTCAAAATTAGGATAATCTGAAGCAAGCACCGAGTCCAAAGTCTCACACAGATACTTTGCCATGTTATAAATAGGTATAATAACAGATACTAATCGATGTTCCATAGCATTTTCAAATTTTATCCAGTCCCTTTGTATATTTCAACCAGTAATACTTCAACAGATTCTTATACTTTAATTGCTTCCACGGGCGACTGCCATGTGGACGATGCCACACCGGAAGTGTGGTAAACAAATAATTTTGAAATCCTTCTTTCAATGACTGATGTGAAATTGTCACATCGTGCCAGTTCTTTTCCGGATTCAACTGATGGAAATCAAAAGAGCGAAGGAAATTCAACGTTAGGAGAGAGCAACAAAAGCTACAATGTTTCTTCTCGGAAAACACTTGGTTCTCTCGTCCTTTTGCAAACAAATAAGGATAGTTTATATCACCTTTCCCATCTACGGTGACAGCAGCAGCAATACCACAATCTTTCCTTTCCAAAGCGCCATCGAACAAAGATTGCAAAGTATTTTTCTTCACTACGACATCAGATTCCACTATGAGCAACCCGGCTTCTTCCGCAATGGCACGCTTTTGCGCTATTTGCAGAATCTGCAGATAATTGGGCGAAGGGTGATTCGTGATGTCCGCAAGATTCACTAATTCACAACCTAGTTTCAGGGAAGCTTCCCGCAACTTGGCCGTATTCTCCTCCGTACTAAAATCATTATAGATAGTATAAGTAAAGGGAATTCTAAAGTCAGATGCCATAATAGCATCAACCGTCTGTAAAGTTAACTCTATGGAGTCCTTTACAGGCGTAATGATATGGATACACTTCATTCCTTATAACTGTTTTTTCTTTATCCTACAAACCGTAACATTTGTACAAGTTGACAAAGTTATGTATTATTTAGCACACAACCAAACAGTTTACCGGTTTTATGACTAACTTTGCCTGCAACAATCATAGAAAGAAAAACAGAAATGAAAGTCATTGTCGACAATAAAATACCTTTTATAAAAGAGGCTATCGAAAAGATAGCTGACGAAGTCGTGTACGTTCCCGGAAAAGATTTCACGCCAGCCATAGTGAAAGATGCAGATGCATTGATAATCCGCACACGCACCCATTGCAACCGCGAGTTACTGGAAGGAAGCCGGGTACGTTTCATTGCTACGGCCACAATCGGTTTCGACCACATAGATACGGAATATTGCCGCCAGGCAGGCATCATCTGGAAGAATGCTCCGGGATGCAACTCCGCCTCCGTAGCCCAGTATCTGCAATCCACCCTCCTATTGCTGGAGCTTCTGAAAGGAAAGAAACTATCAGAAATGACAATCGGTATTGTGGGCGTAGGCAATGTGGGCAGCAAGGTGGCAGAAGTAGCTCGCGAACTGGGCATGCAGGTGCTGCAGAACGACCTGCCACGGGAGGATGAAGAAGGGAGCACTAATTTCAGTCCCTTACAACTTCTTGCCGAAGAGTGCGATGTACTCACTTTCCACGTACCTTTATATAAAGAAGGGAAATACAAGACTTTCCATCTGGCTGATGGTAAGTTCTTCCGTTCACTGAAACGCCGCCCCGTCATAATTAACACTTCCCGTGGCGAAGTAATAGAAACAAATGCTTTATTGGAAGCACTCGAGACCAAACAGATATCCGATGCCGTTATTGATGTATGGGAGAATGAGCCGGACATTAATCTTACCTTATTAAGCAAGGTGTTCATCGGTACGCCACATATTGCCGGATACTCGGCGGACGGAAAAGCCAATGCCACGCGCATGTCCCTGGATTCCCTTTGCAGCCATTTCGGCATACAAGCCGAATATAACATCACTCCGCCTGCGCCGGAAAATCCGATTATCACCGCCTCCACCCTAGCAGAGGCTTATCTGCAGATGTACGACCCGCGAAAAGACAGTGAAGCATTGAAGACGCACCCCGAACTGTTTGAGCAACTGAGAGGAGACTATCCGTTGCGACGTGAGAAGACAGCCTTTTCAGTCCACCTTATTACTAAGGAATAGCAGGCTACTCTTTTCTCCGAAAAGTTCACCCATTATCAGCTTTTGGTCAAAATCTCCTCCTGCATGCACTTCCCTCACTCCTTCTTCGCTTCTATAGAAGGCAAGAAACAGCAAAGCAAGTACGAACCAGGTACGAAGGAAGTATGAAGAAGGTACGACGCAGGGGTAAGTGTTCTAAACTTCGGATTCAAGTAAGCGTTCTATCACTTTCGGATAAGCCTCATATTCCAGCACATGAATACGTTGCGCCAACTCTTCCGGAGTATCTTCCGGCAACACCGGACATTTCACCTGGCAGATAATGGCTCCTTCATCATAATGTTCATTAGTATAATGTATAGTAATACCACTTTCCTTCTCACCCGCAGCAATAACTGCTTCGTGCACACGGTCACCATACATTCCTTTTCCGCCGAACTTAGGTAATAGTGAAGGATGTATATTTATCATTTTATTGGAATAAGCATGCAAAACACGATCCGGCACACGAGCCAAAAATCCGGCCAGCACCACAAAGTCAATCTTATGTTCCCGCAACACCGATAAAATCGCCTCTCCGCTCTCCCAATCACTTTTGGAAAAATAAAGGCAAGGCACTCCCAACCCGCGAGCACGCTCTAAAACGAACGCATTCTGCCGATTAGTCAAAACCAAAGCCACACAAGCCAAACTTTTTTCCTGGAAAAAACGAATGATATTCTCTGCATTCGTTCCACTTCCCGATGCTAAAACTGCGATATTTTTCCTCATAAAACCTACTTTTAGTGCACAAAACCGTGAAAAATGTGCAAAACTTTGCATTTAATTCCCCAAATATTTGCGAGTAACGATAAATATTTATTCCTTTGCCCCGCAAATTTAAAGAAAAAAACTAATTATTAATTAAAAACTTAAAGTTATGTCTGAAATTGCATCAAGAGTGAAAGCGATCATCGTCGACAAATTAGGCGTTGAAGAATCAGAAGTTACAACCGAAGCTAGCTTCACTAACGATTTAGGAGCAGATTCTCTTGACACTGTAGAACTTATCATGGAATTCGAAAAGGAATTCGGTATCTCTATTCCGGATGACCAAGCTGAAAAGATTGGTACTGTAGGTAACGCCGTTTCTTACATCGAAGAACACGCTAAGTAATTCTATCCATCAATTTAATATGGAATTAAAAAGAGTTGTAGTAACAGGTCTTGGCGCCATTACTCCCATTGGCAATAGCGTTCCCGAATTCTGGGAAAACCTTGTGAATGGGGTTAGTGGAGCAGGACCTATTACTCATTTCGACGCTTCCCTTTTCAAAACCCAATTTGCCTGTGAAGTAAAAAACTTCGAGGCAACTAAATATATCGACCGCAAAGAAGCCCGCAAGATGGACGTGTATACCCAATATGCCATCGCTGTAGCCAAAGAAGCGGTTGATGACTCTGGTCTTGACGTCGAAAATGAGGACTTAAACAGAATTGGTGTCATCTTTGGCGCCGGTATTGGTGGTATCCGCACATTTGAGGAAGAGGTAAGTAATTATGCCTTAACCGGTAAAGAAAACGGTCCTAAGTTCAATCCGTTCTTCATCCCCAAGATGATTTCGGATATTGCTGCCGGACAGATTTCTATCATGTATGGTTTCCACGGTCCCAACTACGCAACTTGTTCTGCATGCGCCACTTCCACAAATGCTATTGCTGATGCCTTCAACCTGATTCGTCTGGGTAAGGCTAATGTTATCGTGAGTGGTGG
>ULMJ01005310.1_pt1 | contig 21939 bp, 22 predicted proteins | sample 1951641 | NCBI WGS metagenome assembly ULMJ01 (sample SAMEA4835550, study PRJEB28245) | human gut metagenome | biome: gut microbiome; material: fecal sample | place: Denmark | collected 2008 | reverse complement strand
CCTGCGCCTGACAGTGCCTACGCTCACGCACCTACGCCTATGCCCGAGGGCTGCGCGGTGAAGGCGCTGCGCAATGATTATGATAGGTATGCATATCATATTCTATTTCTATATACCGCACTTCATGCACGCATCTCATAACCAATACTTACACCTCATATTTAATACTCACATCTCACAACCAATACCCATACTGCCCCCCATGCCGCAGGTCTCCCGGCCTCACTGTAGGGGCGTGAGCGGAGGCACTGTCAGGCACAGGTAAGGGGCGATTGTCTGAGCGTAGCGAGTTCGAGCCCCGTCTGTGCCTGGCAGTGTCGGAGTAGCACCGGAAGTGCAGCCTTGATTTTTTCTTTGGTATCTTTCTTTTGCATCAAGGCAAAAGAAAGTACGACGCTTCCCAAGCAATAATCGCCTCCTTCCGCACCTCCCCCCAATGGTAATTTCCGATGTCCCCTGTAGCTTTTATCACCCGATGACAAGGTATCAGAAACGCAACCGGATTCCTCCCGATAGCCGTCCCTACGGCTCTGCAAGCTCCTTCGTGTCCCGATTTCATTGCCAAGTCGGCATAAGTAGTCAAACCGCCCGCCGGAATTTTCAATAACGTCTCCCATACTTTCAACTGGAAGGAAGTGCCTTTTAAATGCAGTTTAATTTCATCCGGTTTACTCCAGTCCCGATTAAAGACAGAGAGAGCATCCTCCTGTTTCCGGTCGAGGCACTGCTTATAGGCAGCATTTGGAAAAAGCTGTTTCAAAGAGCTAAATGCCTCCTCCTCCCCTTCATCCACAAAGGCGAGATGACAGATACCCTTATCAGTAGAAGCAACCATCACCTGACCGAACGGAGTTTCAGCAAAAGAATAGTTGATATGGAGAGCCTGACCACCATTTTTATATTCCCCCGGTGTCATCCCCTCGATGTTAACAAACAAATCATACAGACGTCCCGTTCCCGACAAACCAACCTCACAGGCAATATCGAAAAGTGAAGCATGCGTCTGCTTCAAAATACGCTTGGCATATTCAACATTCAGATATTGCAGGAAACTCTTCGGACTTATCCCCGCCCACTCCTGAAACATCCGTTGGAAATGAGCCGGACTCATATTCACATGCCCGGCTATCATCTCCAGCCGGGGTTGCTCCTGCCTGTTCTCTTTGATAAAGCGAATGGCAGCAGCTATGCGTTCATAATTCAATTCCTGTTGTTGTTTCATTTAGCAAAAGGGATTATGGCAAAGCCTCATTAACAAAAGAATCATAGCAAAGACACCGCCGATATCTCCAGTTCCAGCAAGAACCGCTTGGCAGCAAGTCCCCCGCCATATCCCGTCAGCTTACGATTACTACCTATGACACGGTGGCAAGGCACAAATATGGAAATAGGATTCGCCCCATTCGATGCCGCCACGGCACGGACAGCCTTGGGATTCCCCAACTTCCGGGACAGTTCTCCATACGATACCGTTGTCCCATAGGGAATATTCAACAGCTCATGCCACACAGACTTCTGAAACTCCGTCCCTACAAAGAGTAGCGGCACACTGAACGTAGTCCGTTTGCCCGCAAAGTATTCATCCAGTTGGGTAACGGCTTGCACCGTCACTTCCGAACTACCTGTTTCATAACCGGCATGCAGTCCATCCTGCATCCGCTTGTCAATGATGCCTCTGCGCTTCTCGTCCACCCAGTCGCACATACAGAGCTTATCTCCGAAAGAGCCAAGTATCAACTCTCCACATGGAGATTGATAATGTTGTATCAGAATCCTGTCCATCACCGTCATACACGTTTTTCGATTTATTCTTGTTCAGCATGCAAACATACGGACTTTACAAATGATAACCGACCCGAAACATGCGAAAATCACTTCCACACTCCTATTTTTCCTTTTTCGACAAGTATCAGTACTTCGAAGATTAAACATTCCCTAAAAGAATGTCGTTCGTAAAACTTCTTTCACAGAAAGACGGTTGTTATCATATAAACCCTAAAAAAACGAACAACATGAAGAATGTAATATTGATAGGAGCAAGTGGTTTTGTAGGAACCGCCATCCTGAACGAATTGCTGAACAGAGGCCATAAAGTAACCGCCATTGTGCGTGATGCCAAGAAAATGAGCGTCAGCAACCCGAACCTGACAATCGTCGAAGCCGACGTCACCGACACAGATACCCTGAAAGAAACGAGCAAAGGAAAAGACGCCGTAATCAGCGCCTACAACCCCGGCTGGAAGAATCCCCATATATATGAAGACACCCTAAAGAACTACCCTCTGATAGTGGAAAGTGTGAAGCAAGCCGGCGTGAAACGTCTGCTCATTGTAGGCGGTGCCGGAACCCTGTTCTATGCCCCCGGCAAGATGGTGATGGATGCCGATGATGTGCCCGCACAGCTTCTGCCCGGCATTAAGTCCTTAGGCGAATTCTACCTGAACACGCTCCGCAAGGAAGAAGACATCGACTGGATTTTCCTCTCCCCCGCCGCTAACATGACACCCGGCCAGCGCACCGCAAAGTTCCGCATCGGAAAAGACGACCTGGTGGTAGATGCCAACGGAGACAGCAATATATCTGTCGAAGACTTTGCCGTAGCCATGGTGGACGAGCTGGAACAGGAAAAACATCATAAAGAACGGTTTACCATAGGATATTAAAAAAATAAAGTGTAACGAAGAACCTTTCTTTTTACTTAAATAAAAAAGATAGATTCTTCGTTACACTCTATTTTTCCGTATCTTTGCAACATTAATAAACATTTGGTACTATGTTCAAGGAAGATATGGTTGCCCCCTGCGGACTTAATTGCGGCATCTGCCACGAAGCTTTACGAAAAGAAAATCCCTGCACCGGTTGTCTGGGTCCCAACGAAACAAAATCCGACTATTGCGCCAATCACTGTAAAATCTCCGTTTGCGATATTCGCCAAACACTACCCGACCGCTTTTGCGACCAGTGCCCGCAATTTCCTTGTAGCGAGATGACGGATAAAGAAATTTGGTATGCCAACACTTATCCCATGGTGGAGTCGCTGATGGGAAATTTAGCCCTCATACGAAAAGAAGGTATGAAAAAGTTCCTGCAATTGGAAGCAGAACGATGGGGATGCCCGTGCGGAGGAACTATTTGTGTACACACAGGCATTTGTTCCGGTTGCGGAAAGGAGTATACCATCAGAAAACACAAAGAGTAGCTGCTCCTGACCGGACAGCCACTCTATGCTCCATTACCTGAAGTGCTGAAAACACAACGTGTTATTCCGCATTCTTCTTCAACCAATCCTGCCTGCGCATATCAGGCAGATGCTTCACCTTAAAATTCTCAAACCTAACCTTAAATCCGTCTCCATCGGGACAAGCGGCCATAACGCCTACCATCACGGGAGTATTATCCTGTAACCATGCATTGCGCATCATCTTATAATCTTTATCATCAAACGAATAGAATATTTCAACTGCATCCAAACGACGAACGGCCTTAATCCAGATATAGGGAACAAGCCTTTCTAACGTAATAACACTCCAGTCACTCGTTTTGTGAGTAACCACAGTACTCAGATTGAACTTACCGTCCACCAACTCGATACCGGTCTTAATGTAGTTCTCATTATCAATGCGAAGCATCAGTCCCGCTTGGTCGAAGCGTTCTTTATAAATGCCCCTTATCTTCACCTTAACTTCGAACTCACCGCCATAAGTGGCATAATAGAAAGGTGCATCGTCTACCGTAAAACCATAATGCGAGATACGCCAGTAATCACTCTTCGGAGTTACGAACATCGAAAGGCTCTTATCCTTTATTTCCCATTGTTGCGGTTCATTGAACCATTGCATCTTCTCCAACGTCTGCGCAAAAGAAGCCTGCGCCACAGCCATCATAAACAAGCTAAAAAGTATCTTTCTCATTTTAGTTCTCATTTTTAGTTCTACATATATTTCACTCTATCTTCTTCGGTTATCACACGAATCACACGACAGGGATTCCCTACCGCCACCACATTGGCGGGTATGCTCTTTGTCACCACGCTTCCGGCACCGATAACCGTATTATCTCCGATTGTAACTCCCGGCAGCACGCATACCTGAGCGCCAATCCACACATTATTTCCTACAGTGATGGGGTAAGCATACTCAAGTCCCTGCGCTCTTTGTTTTGCATCCAGTGCATGGCCAGCCGTATAGAACCCACAGTTCGGAGCAATGAATACATTGTCCCCGAACGTCACTTTTGCCCCGTCCAGAATGACACAATTCACATTCGAGTAGAAGTTTTCCCCTATCTCAATATTATAGCCATAATCGCAATAGAACGGCTGCTCTATCAGAAAAGACCTTCCCGTCCTGCCAAACAGCCCGCGAATTATCTCTTCCCGTTCCTTCTTCTGCGAAGGGCGCAGGTTGTTCAATTCGTAACACCTCTCCTTGCAGACGTCTCTCTCCGCTAAAAGTTCCGCATCACTATTGGCATCATACAGTTTCCCGGCCTTCGCCTTCTCTTTTTCAGTCTCCATAATTTTTATATTTTAGTGAAATAACCATCTGTTTTACTTAACTTTGCAAAGATAAAAGCTTGCCGCCAGCCCGGCAATACTGATTAATAACCATTTTCCCCCAGACCACGCCTTATGGATATTGTAAACAAACTAAGTGAAGAATTACTAAAGCAGACGTTCGCGGAAAAACAAAAACTCACAGAACGCCTGAACGAATATAAGCACGTCGCTTCAATATATGCACGCACCGAAAATGCCATAGCCGTATTGAGCGACATGAAAACAAACACCAGCTACATCTATTATGGCGGGGTAGCGGAAAAACTCGGACTGGCAGAACGGAATACCGACAAGACGGTTCATTCAATATGGGAAGAGGAAATATTCGGCCTGATGCACCCGGACGATTTACTGGAAAAGCATTTGCAGGAACTCCGTTTTTTCCATTTCCTGAAAGGTATTCCAAGCCGGAAACGCCAAGACTATTACCTCACGCACAATATGCGCATGCGGGATAATGCAGGCAGATACGTACACATCCTGCACCGGATATTCTATATAGCCAATGATTCAAATGGCAGCGTATGGCTGGCCCTCTGCCTCTACAACTACTCCATAGAAACCTCCCTGAACTGCATCATCATCAACTCCGCCAACGGGCAGACCCTCGAAATGGACAAGCAAAACTGCAACGACCTGCTGTCGGAAAGGGAGAAAGAAGTTCTTCAACTAATTGACAAAGGAAATATGAGTAAAGACATTGCCCGGATATTATCAATCAGCATAAATACCGTAAACCGGCACCGACAGAATATTTTAGAAAAACTGCAAGTGAGCAATTCCATTGAAGCCTGCCGGGTAGCGAAGGAATTGAAATTGCTACACGCCTGACAGAAATCGGGCAGTGTCATCAAGAAAAATTCAGAATTATCGTATCTTTGTGTGATTAAATAAACCAAAACCAAGATTCACTTTACTGACAACCCCGTAATGAAAACAAATATCTTTTTAACCTGCATGCTGCTGACAATCCTATTCAGTGCCTGCAATACCTCCAAACGTAATCAACAGAAAGAGCTGCAACAGCAAATCGAACAAGTTCTGAAAGATAAAAAGGCAACTGTCGGCGTTGCCGTACTATCCAATGACACAATCGTTGTACTCCATAACAATCAAATTCATTTCCCTCTGTTCAGCGTCTTCAAGTTCCATGTGGCACTGGCCGTTTTAGACAAAATGGATAAAGAACACGTTAGTTTAGACAGCATCATGGAAATAAAAGCAGCTCAGATGCTGCCCAACACCTACAGCCCGTTGAGGCAGAAATTCCCCGACCGGGATTTCAGCATATCCCTGGGAGAGTTGTTAAAATACAGTATATCATTGAGCGATAACAATGCCTGCGATGTGCTCATTGACTACGTCGGTGGTATAGATAAAGTAAACAGCTACATAAAGTCATTAGGTCTGAAAGACTTTAATCTGGCAGCAAACGAAGAACTTATGCATACGGATGTGGCAACCCAGTATCAAAACTGGAGCACTCCGGAGGCAGTAGTCAGATTACTGAATATAGCCGACAAGCAAACACTGTTTGCCACCGGATACAAAGATTTCTTATGGCAAATCCTGAAAGAGACTTCCACAGGCATGGACAAATTGAAGGGACAATTGCCTCCTGATGTTATCGTCGGACACAAAACCGGTTCTTCCGACAGAACCCCCGAAGGCATGAAAACCGCCGACAACGATACAGGCTTCGTCATCCTTCCGGACGGACGGAAATATTACATCACCGTCCTCGTCATGGAATCACAGGAAACCGACCGGGAAAATGCAGCTATCATCGCCCGGATATCCAAGATAGTATATGATTCTTTAAATCCTAACATACAATGAAAGAAAATACCGCTCCCCGCTGGCTCGAATGGGCCAAAGAACTCCAATTTATAGCCCAAGCAGGACTGACTTATTCCAAAGATCCCTTCGACCTTGAACGCTTCGAACGTATCCGTGAAATATCAGCAGAGATAATGAGCCGTCAAAGCGGCCTGCCATTAGAAAAAGTGAAAGGTCTGTTCTGCAATGAAACAGGCTTTCAGACACCTAAACTGGACACGCGGGCGGCCATCTTCAAAGATGGGAAAATACTATTAGTAAAAGAAAAGGCCGGTGTATGGTCTTTACCGGGCGGTTGGGTGGATGTGAACCAAACCATCAAGACCAATACCGAGAAAGAGGTAAAGGAAGAGGCGGGATTGGATGTGAAAGCCGTCCGCCTGATTGCTGTGCAGGACAGGAATCTGCACAACATGCCGCCCTATGCATACAATGTCTGCAAGGCTTTTGTGCTGTGCGAAGTTACAGGCGGAAGTTTTCAAAGTAACATCGAAACGACTGAAAGCAGATATTTCTCTCTGGATGAAATACCGGAGTTGGCAGAAGAAAAGAACAGCAAAGAACAGATAGCTATGTGTTTCGCTGCTTATCAGGATGAAAACTGGGAAGTACAGTTTGATTGAGGCATCTTCCACGGCTTCTCTCTATTTTGGTACCTAAAAGATAGGTGCACATCCTGACGAAGAGATTATCAACATGCTACCCGGCAAATTCGATGTGTCCAAAGTATTGATTGTAGGTTTACGCTCGTGAGACGAAAGTGTTCAGGAAAGGCAAAAGGTATTAAGCATAAAAGGTCTGGCCCCCAAGATGTGGCAGAGAACAGCACCGCCATCATGGAGTGGCTGAAAGGAACAGGAGTTTCCAAAGTCGTCATCCACTTCGGCCTGACCGTAGCCGAACCCATGCCGCGTATCGCAATCAAAATCAGAAATATGCTCAATCAGTTGCCTTTATTGAAAGAGTAACTTATAAATAATCCCTATATTTGCCGACCATCACAGGAAACCACAGGGCTTTCCATAAAACCATACCGACCATGCATACGATACTGATTATTGAAGATGAGCAACGCGTAGCCAACTTACTTAAAAATGGCTTGGAAGAGAATGGTTATCAAACAATGGTAGCTTACGACGGTGCAATGGGACTGCGTCTCTTCCATGCCCATACTTTCAATCTGGTAATCTCCGACATTATCCTGCCCAGGCTAGATGGCTTCGAGTTGTGCAAGGAAATTCGCAAAGTAAATCCCAATGTTCCTATCCTGATGCTCACCGCCTTGGGTTCTACAGATGACAAACTGGATGGATTTGATGCCGGAGCAGACGACTATATGGTGAAACCTTTCGATTTCAGGGAACTCTATGCCAGAATTAAAGTGTTACTGAAACGGCATCATGAAAACAACACTTCCCCGCAGCCCAAAGAAATAAGGTATGCCGACTTGCACATCGACCTGCAAGGCAAAAATGTAAAACGGGACAACACTATTATAAAGCTCTCTCCCAAAGAATATAACCTCCTGGTATATATGGCTGAAAACGCCGAAAGGGTTCTCAGCCGTGTGGAGATTGCTGATAAAGTGTGGAATACCCACTTCGATACCGGAACAAACTTCATTGATGTGTATATCAACTACCTCCGCAAAAAGATTGACCGGGACTTCGAAATCAAACTAATCCATACCAAAGCCGGTATGGGTTTTATCCTGACCGATAAGCTATGAAAATCAGAACAGCATTAACTCTGCGATACACCTGCATTACAGCCGCCGTTTTCCTCTTATTCATTACGACCATCTATTGCGTTAACGAACATTCGCGCAGCAGTGCCTTCTTCAGAAATCTTAAAAGTGAAGCCATTACCAAGGCCCATCTCTTTCTGAACAACCAGGTAGATGCAGCAACCATGCAATCTATTTACCTTAATAATAAGAAATTCATAGATGAAGTGGAAGTGGCTGTCTACAACACTGACTTCCACATGCTCTATCATGATGCACTACAAAGCGACATCATAAAGGAAACACCGGAAATGATTAAGCGTATCATCCAGAAGAAAGAAATTGATTTCTATATAGGTAAGTATCAAGGAATAGGAATCATCTATACTTTTGAAGGAAAAGAATATATCGTCACTGCCGCAGCATACGACGGTTATGGATATACCAAACGAAAAACACTGGAAGAAACCCTTGCTTTATTGCTGATTAGCGGTCTCTCCATCTTAATCATCGTAGGTTATATCCTTGCACGCAGTTCCTTAACCCCCATACGGGGAATAGTAAAGGAAACCGAAAGCATTACAGCCTCACAAATAGACAAGCGTTTACCTGTAAAGAATGAAAAAGACGAACTGGGCGAATTAAGCCTTACCTTCAATGCCCTACTCGACAGATTGGAAAAGTCATTCAATTCACAGAAGATGTTTATCAGCAATGTTTCCCACGAGCTACGTACGCCTATGGCCGCCCTATCTGCCGAACTGGACTTGGCACTGCAGAAGGAAAGAACTCCCGGACAATACCAGAACGCTATCCACAATGCCTTGCAAGATTCCCAAAGAGTAATAAAACTGATTGACGGTTTACTAAACTTAGCCAAAGCGGACTATGCACCGGAACAAATGAAAAGAGAAGAAGTCCGCCTGGACGAGCTGTTGCTGGATGCAAGGGAACTCGTGTTGAGAGCTCACCCGGATTATCACATAGAGCTTGTATTTGAGCAGGAAGCGGATGACGACAAAGTACTTACCGTCACCGGAAACAGTTATCTGCTCACAACGGCATTTGTTAACCTGATAGAAAACAACTGCAAGTATTCCCAAAACAAAACCTCTTTTATCCAAATTGCATTTTGGGAGCAATGGGCCATTATACGGTTATCCGATGATGGTGTAGGCATGTCCGACAAAGACAAGGAAAACCTGTTCCAACTATTCTACCGAGGTGATAACAAAGACATAGCATCCGGCTACGGTATTGGTATGACTTTGGCTCACAAGATATTATACTTGCACAAAGGTGAAATATCCGTCTTCTCACGCCAGGGAGAGGGCACCACATACGTAGTAAAACTGCCGCACATCTGATTTCTCTAATGATTTTCTAATACCACTCTAATAAATCTCTAACGGCTTCCCCGCAAAGCCTGCCTTACTTTTGCGCTGTGAAAAATAAACGCAATTAGTAACTGAAAAAAAACAGAGATTATGAAGTGGAAGAAAAAGTTACGCCAGCCGCAACACACATTCAATTCTGAGAACGTATTCCTGGCAGCCACGCAATCCGGCAAATCCATTTACTCCTACCTGCAAACAACGAGGCTGGGACTGACCACAGCGGAAGTGGAAGAACGCCGGACGCAGTATGGAAGAAATGAAGTGACCCATGAACAAAAGAAAAACCCATTCGTCATCTTCATCAAGACTTTCATTAACCCGTTTATAGGAGTACTCACGGGACTGGCACTTATATCCCTTGTCATAGATGTGCTCATGGCAGCACCGGGCGAACAGGAATGGACGGGTGTCATCATCATCACAACTATGGTAGTATGTAGTGCTATCTTACGCTTTTTACAAGAATGGCGGGCAGGTGAAGCCACAGAGACACTAATGAAAATGGTAAAGAATACCTGTCTGATAAAACGTGCAGGAGGCAACGAAGAAGAACTGGACATTACTGAATTAGTTCCGGGTGACATCATATTCCTTGCCGCTGGGGATATGATACCTGCCGACATACGCATCATCGAGTCAAAAGATCTGTTCATCAGTCAAGCCTCTCTCACTGGAGAGTCGGAGCCAATAGAGAAATTCCCCGAAGTCAAAGAGAGGCAATACCGTAAAGGCAGTATCGTAGAGTTGGATAACATCTGCTACATGGGTTCAACCGTCATTAGTGGAGCCGCCAAAGGCATTGTCTTTGCCACCGGAAACAGGACTTATCTCGGCACTATTGCCAGAAATCTGACCGGACACCGGGCAACAACAGCCTTTGATAAAGGTATCAGCAAAGTCAGCTTTCTACTTATACGATTCATGCTGGTTATGGTTCCATTCGTCTTCTTCATCAATGGATTCACAAAAGGTGACTGGTTCGAAGCTTTTATCTTCGCCATCTCAGTAGCCGTGGGGCTGACTCCTGAAATGCTACCGATGATTGTCACTGCCAACCTGTCCAAAGGAGCCATATCCATGTCCCGGAAAAAAACAATTGTCAAGAACCTGAATGCCATACAGAATTTCGGTGCCATGAACATCCTTTGTACTGACAAGACGGGTACACTCACCTGCGACAAGATTGTATTAGAAAAATACATCAATGCCGATGGAAGTGCCGACGAAAGCAGGCGGATTTTACGCCATGCCTACTTCAACAGCTACTTCCAGACAGGGCTGAAAAACCTGATGGATAAAGCAATCCTCTCTCACGTCAAAGAATTGAATCTAGCTCACCTGAAAGATGATTATATGAAAGTTGACGAAATTCCTTTCGACTTCATACGCAGAAGGATGTCCGTAGTAATAGAAGATAAACAGGGAAAACGGCAGATTATCACCAAAGGTGCAGTAGAAGAAGTACTTGCCATCTGTTCACACACAGAATTCAACGGAAAAGTATATCCCTTGACAGATTCGCTGAAAGCAAAAGCCAAACGAATCAGTGATGAGATGAACCGTAAAGGTATGAGAGTCTTAGCTGTTTCGCAGAAAAGCTATATTGAAAAGAATGACAATTTCTCTGTAAGCGATGAAAAAGAAATGGTATTAATCGGTTATCTGGCTTTTCTCGATCCCCCAAAGCCTTCCGCTGCAGAAGCTATCAGGCAGCTGCACGAGCACGGCGTGGAAGTTAAAGTACTGTCGGGGGACAATGACATTGTAGTAAAAGCAATCGCCCTGCAGGTAGGTATTGATACAAGCTGTTCACTGACCGGTTCTGATATAGAGACGATGGACGAGACTGTCCTGAAAGAACATGTAAAGAGAACCACCGTATTCTCCAAACTGACGCCCTTACAGAAGACGCAGATTATTTCCATCTTGCAGGAGCAGGACAATACTGTGGGTTTTCTGGGCGATGGTATTAATGACGCTGCTGCCCTGCGCCAGTCAGACATTGGTATTTCAGTAGACTCGGCCGTGGATATTGCCAAGGAAAGCGCTGACATCATCCTGTTGGAAAAAGACTTGATGGTACTGGAAGACGGGGTATTAGAAGGCCGGAAGACATTCGGAAATATCACCAAATATATCAAAATGACAGCAAGTTCTAACTTCGGGAATATGTTCAGTGTTATGTTTGCCAGTGCATTCCTACCTTTCCTGCCGATGATGCCGATTCATCTGCTCATCCAAAATTTGTTGTACGATATTTCCCAGACCACCATCCCTTTCGACCGTATGGATCCGGAGTTCCTGAGAAAACCGAGAAAATGGGATGCATCAGACTTGAGCCGTTTCATGATTTACATTGGACCGATCAGTTCCATATTCGATATTATCACTTATCTGGTAATGTGGTACATATTTGGTTGTAACAGTCCGGAACATCAGTCATTGTTTCAATCAGGGTGGTTTATTGAAGGATTGCTTTCGCAGACTTTGATTGTACACATGATACGTACGCGAAAAATACCGTTCATACAAAGCCGTGCCACATGGTCTGTTATAGGAATGACGTCTTTAATCATGATAGCCGGTATCATCATACCGTTCACCTCTTTCGGAGCGTCTATCGGTTTGCAGGCATTACCTCTTAGTTATTTTCCGTGGCTGATAGGAATACTGCTCTCCTATTGCATCCTGACACAACTCATAAAGAATTGGTATATTAAGAAATTTACACGCTGGTTATAAACAGAAAGAATCATGAAGAAAATAGCAATATTATATGCGGTGCTCGCTGGGAATATCCCCTGTATGCTTGCACAAGAAATCAGCATGACATACACCGCAGAATGGCAACTCAATTTTCAGAAGAAGATGAATATATGTAATCTGTTGCGACTTGACGCTAATATACCTGTACCTAATGGTGGCGAAATAAATGCAGTAACCATTCATTTATGCAAAACCGGAACTGAGCGCATTATCGGCGACTGGCAAGTCTTTTCAAATATAGAAGAAGATAATCAGTATGCCAGTATAGCTGTATTGGGATATACGCAACAGATTGGAAATTCCGAGCTCTTTCTCGGAATACGTAACTTGAACGAAGATTATTTCATCGCTCCGGGTATGTCATTATTCACCAATAGTTCCTGCGGGATTTTTCCTACAATTTCCGATAACTATCCGATTGCTAACTATCCTTTATCAAGCATTTGCATTAATTATAAAGTTCATCATAATCATTGGATTATCCGAAATAGCCTATATAGCGGGAAAGCATATGGAGGATGGAACAAACATAATAATCCATTTATCATCAACTTACGGGATAACGGACTTTTCAGCATTACGGAAAGCAACTATTACACAGATTATGGAATGTATTTTATGGGGTTTGCTTTACACAACAGGATGCATTTATGTAATGAAAATGCAAAACCAAAGGTCTCAGAGAAAAAAGAAAAGAAAGTAAGTTTGGCATGGTGGACCTACCTTGAACAAGCCCTATGGAGAATAAAGAACCAGGAAATAAACCTATTAGCACAATATTCTCAAAGCTATCACATCACAGAAGGATGTACAAGATATATAGAAATAGGCTCCATCTATAAACAATACAATAAGTTAGAAAAAGCATGTCATTTAGGAATTTCAACCCAATATGCCAGATACACCTATGGTACGGAAATATCAGCAGAAATGACTTGCCGCAAGCATTTCGGTACTGCTCTTTTCATACAACCCACTTTTCACCTGGCAAAAAACGGATATGGTTGGCATTCTATGTTATCAGTGCGTTTATCTTACACGCTAAACTTTGCACAGAGAGAATAAAGTGATTAATAAAAGCTTTCATTAATAATTTGTGAAATAGTAGTAATTCTTTTCTCCTCCATTGAACTAATGCCTATGCCACGTGTTCTCAGAGCAGTAATAGAAAGTAATTTAGTTTTTAACCATTAAACCTTTTAAATTATGACTTGTAAAGATTCTCATTTTCTGATTGGACTGGGAGTAGGTTCAATCTTAGGAGCGCTGGCATACGGTTTTGCCCGCAGTTCAAGAGCTAAAAAAATGAAAGCAGAAGTATGTGATGCCCTGCACAGAATTGAAGGACATACCGAAGACTTGCTGGAAACTGCTAAAGAAAAGGCATTGTATGCCGGAGAAAAAGTAGCGGACAGAGTAGCGGACGAAACTTCTGCCATTGCCGGAAAAGCAAATGACCTCAAAGGTAAAGTGCACTCACTGGCCGACGAAGCAAAGAAGTAAACAAACCGATTCCAACTGTAAAGGCAGAGAAAGACGGACTAATATCCGTTTTTTCTGCCTTTTTCGTATCTTTGCGCGCATTTTATTTAAACCAACACACTGTAATAGATGAAAAGAAGCAACTGATAGGCGTAGATATATATCAGAACGAAATCAGGGAATATTAACCACGCGGTTTATCCAACTCTATTTTAGGAACAAGTGAGTGAGCCTCCCGGATCAGTCCGGCAGGATACTCACAAAGTTCCAATATCTTAATCGCATTATGTTCGGTCGCTATGCCTTTCTTCAGTTTATAGTCGAAAGATAAAACACCATCCTTCACAGACTCGCTGAAATAATACAATTCATACTCCTGTTCCAGCATATCTGCCAGTTCGAGGTCGTGCGTAGAAACAAAGACTAAATTATCGTTCTTCACCAGCCAGGACAGTACCGATTTGGCTATAGCTATCCGCTCCTTAGTGTTTGTTCCACGAAACAGTTCATCGAGCAGGAACAAATGATTTCCACTGTCACTTTTATCTATAAACTCTTTGATGGTCGTCACTTCCTGCATGAAATAACTCTTATTTTCCATCAGATTATCTCCCTGATGAATGGAAGATAACAAAGACATTTGCAGGTCCACTTCAAATGTTTCTGCAAAACAGGTATGGAGTGCTTTGGCAGCCAGCAGGTTCACTCCTATTGTCCGCATGAAACAGGTTTTTCCGGCCATATTCGAGCCGGTTATCAGTGCCGACTTTCCATGCAGGACAAGGTCGTTCGAAACACAATTCTCTATTAGAGGATGGTAAGCAGACCGGATATGCAGCCTCTCCCCCGCCTTGTTCTCTCCCGGCAGACAATAATAAGGTAAACTCTCCCTCAATATAGAGACTGAAAAAAGGGTATCCAGAAAACCTACAAACTGGTAGATGCCGTGAATGGCAGCGGACTTCTCTTTAAAAAGTCTGAAAGTTTTCCCCACTGCATAAGCTTCATGAAGAAAGAATATCCGGACAAGTTCGGCTATGATATAGAATAGGATAGCCATATCATTATCCAGCGTCATATTGAAACGGAAGTAGGAAATATACTTTTTCAATCCTTCTACTTCTTGCAAATCAGCAGATATATGCGGGGCTACAGACGTAAACTCCCGCTTCTGCGCCAATCGCTCAGCCTGCCTTATCATTTTAAATAATTGTGGAATTGAGAAAAAGTACCCCTGTATCTTCGGTTTGCAACGATAGTGCAACACTGCATTGGTGATAAAAGCAATGACAAACAGGGACAGGAAATATCCCGAATGGGTAATCAGAGTCAAAGCAAGAAACAAGAACGGCAGGAAACGGCAAATGCTGATGCCTGTCATCTCCTTACGGGAAATTTCCACATTATTCCCTTCAATAATCGATACAATGGAGTATGCATCCGGTTTATTCAGTTCCTTCAATGTCTTAGACAGGAAATCGCGCAATTCCATATTTGCGGACAGTGAACTGAGCAAAGCCTCCTGCTTCCCAACGCCCGAAACTTTGTCCGACAGCAAAAGATAATACAGGTATTGCCGGCCGATGGATGAATTACAGTAATCTATTTCTGCAAACAAATCATTCAGATTCAAATCATCAATACAATTAGCGGGCAGTCCCTTTTCACTCTCTGCATTTCTATAAAGGAAATAATTAGAGATTTCTGACATAAACAATATCTTTTTGGTAGAATTTTATTCGGCTTCTTCCGTGTCAAGACAAAAAGGATGCCCTGCCGGATCAATCATTGTTCTTGAAGTTCTGAAATACTGTTCCTCCGCCTGCCGGGCACCCAACCGGACAGCATAAGCAACCGCTTCTTCAAGATTCTCCACATAGAAATCAAGATGAAGCATTTGTCCTTGCCTGCCTTCTTCCCAAGGCCATACGGGAGGCTGATATTCCTCAACTTCCTGAAAAGCCATTACCACGCCTTCGGGAGAAGTGATGGCAGCCCAACCATTTGCACGCGGATGAGTCCATTCCCACCCCAACAATTTACTGTAGAAATCCGCCAGAACTCCGGCATCACTACAATCAACAACAATATTAATTTTATAGATTAAAGACTTCACATTTGACTTCATACGCTTTCTATTTATAGATATCTCTTATTGAAATTTCTTATCTTCTTCGAGAAGTTCCTGACTAAATAGCTCCGGTGACAAAGGGGTAAAGAGTTCTATAAGATTTTCTTCAGGATCGCGCAGATACAAGCTACGCATCCCCCAATCGGGCATATCCGTAGGTTCATTGATAAACGTCACGCCTTTTGCTTTCAAGGCGGCAAAAGTTTCGTCTAAATTATCTACACCGAATGAGACCATCATTTTTTCACGCATCGCAACGGGCTGCTGCTTATCTGCATTGCCTACCCAAGGTGCCATCGAGTCGGATTCAAAAAGAGTGAAGCCTTCTATTCCGTCGGCTACTTTAAAATTGGCATACCCGCTGTTTTCATCTCCCCAAGATGGTTCTAATCCAAGTTGTTCGGTGTAGAATTTAAAGCATTTGGCGAAGTCTTTTACTAATAATCTTACGTTGTTGAATCTCATTGCTTACTGATTAATGGTTTATAATATGTAGCACATCAAGATGCAAATATAATCATTCTATTGAATGGAGTTGCAAAAATCCGTATTTACCTCAAAATTGATAAAACAGTAGTGTAATTATTGATACTATATTGCCAATGTCTTGCCATAGGCTTGGCAAACTTTTGCCATCGTAGTGGCAAGACTTTGCCAAGCCTATGGCAAAAGTTTGCCACTACGGTGGCAAAAACCAAAGAATGTATCTGCAATAATACAGATAGTAATTCACAATCAGCAAGTGTATATTAAGAAAGAACAGAAACACCAAAATCAAGATAAGCGGTTGTGTCAGTGATGGCACAACCGCTTATCTCAGTTCAATAGCTCCATGCACTTATCCGCAATGAAAATACTTCTTCACCAATGCCAGCATTGCATCCGGATTGTTCTGTATATCATTACGCAATGTCTTGTCATTATAAGAACGCAGTTTACTGATAATTCCGTCAATCATTGCAGGGCTGAACACTCCGTACTGTTCAAAAGAAGCACGCTGTTTTTCCAGACAATCAGCAGAAGCGGCACAGCTATCGGGCAGTTGCGCCAGTTGCTTCAACTTGTCTTCATTCTCTTTCTTATGGATATTTACGTTTACATATGTCTTTTCTGCAATACCCAAAGCATTTTCCATCTCAAAACCATAACGGCAAGCCACCGCCAGTCCGGCTATCAACTGATATAAATCTGCCGAACCGTCGGGAGAGCGCATTTCTACAGTCTGCTTTTGCGTAGTGTCATAGTGGCTCGGGGCTTCCAGCGGATTAGCCAACATACACATATCCGTCTTTGCCGACCAGCCCAACGGTACACGTACCAATACGGAACGGTTGCGGTCGCCCCAACAGATATTCGTCGGTGCCTCCTGGTGAGGAACAAGGCGGAAATAAGAAGTAGGATTGGTATTGCCGAAAGCAGTAATAGAGGGTGCCAGCTCCATCATTCCGGCAATGGCTTTGCGGGCTGTCTCGGAAAGTACACCGTCTTTCAGCATCTGATTCTGACCGTCCTTCATGATACGCATATGTATATGCAGACCGGAACCAGCTTTTCCTGTTGTGATCTTGGGTGCAAAGGTGATATCATATCCATATTGATAAGCCAGGTTACGGATAACCCATTTAGCTATCATCAACTGGTCGGCAGCACGATCGGCACGTACCGGCAGGAATTCGATTTCATTCTGCTCATAGATTTTGCCATCGAGCGTGAAGTTACCCACTTCGGAATGGCCGTACTTAATTTGTCCGCCGGCTTGCGCGATATGCAACATGCAGTCCGTGCGGAAATCATTGAACTTGGCATAAGGAGCCGATTCATGATAACCACGCTGGTCGGTAGCCGGGAAGAGTCCGTCATCCTCTGATATAACATAATATTCCAATTCGCCCATAGCCTGGAATTCCATCCCCGTCACATCGGTAAATGCTTGGCAAGCTTTACGCAAAGTATATTCCGGAGAGCTTTCCAACAATTCGCCGTCTTTATTGAAGTAAGAGCAAAGCATGGAAAGCGTAGTTGTCTCAGCAAAAGGATCAATGAAAGCGGTACTGAAACGAGGCACCACATATAAGTCACTGCTACCCGCCTCGATGAACGAGAACAGACTCGAGCCGTCTACACGTTCTCCGCAAGTAAGTATTGCATCAAGATAAGCAGCATCGTTAATAACAAAATTCAGTGTTTTCAATCGTCCGTCCGCAGCAGGATACATGAAGTTCACCATACGGATGTCGTTCTCTTTGATATAAGAAATGATGTCGGCTTTCGTAAATTCGGAAGCTGGTTTTTGAAGAGCAGCCACCAATTGGTTGGCGCTCATTGATAGTTCTTGATTCATAATACGTTGGTTGTTTTTTAAGTTTATTGTTACGGTCAACAAAATATTGTCATGTAATGATTCACCACAAAGATAATATATATATAATAAACTATTTACCTTTTCGTACTGTTTATAACAAAAAGAGTTACAATAAAAAAACAATGTTATGCAAAAAACTACCGACAACCTCGAAAACAATGAATTGATACTCCGTGACCATCTGGCACTCGAACGTACCAAACTTGCTAACGAAAGAACTTTGTTTTCATATATCCGTACGTCGCTTTACCTCCTCACCGCAGGAATTGGAATATTACAGATTGAAAGTATTTCACGTCTGGACAGGCTTGCATGGATATGCATAGCTTCCGGCATTATTCTGTTTTTTGGAGGCTTTGTCCGCTTTTGGCGAATGAAGAAGTATCTGAATCATATCCCCACTTCACATAAATAGCTCCCCAGGCAAATCCCGCTCCAAAGGCTGTGAAAATCAGCTTATCACCCTTCTTCAACTTGCTTTCAAAATCCCAGATACAAAGCGGAAGCGTGGCGGCACTTGTGTTGCCATAACGCTCGATGTTAATCATCACTTTTTCAGTTGGTACCTCCAAACGTTGTGTCACGGCACTGATTATGCGCTGGTTAGCCTGATGAGGAATCACCCAGGCGAGTTCATCTTTGCTTAGGTGATTTCTCTCAATAATAGATTCGCAAGCCGATGACATATTGGCAACAGCATACTTGAATACTGTGCGACCCTCCTGATAAATATAATGCATGTGATTATCCATTGTATAATAGGAAGGAGCGCATACAGAACCACCGGCTTTAATATGCAGGAAAGGCAGTCCCTTACCGTCCGTTCTTAAAACGGCATCCATCACACCATAATCCTCTGTGGTAGGTTCCAGCATGAAAGCTGCTGCCCCATCACCAAAAATCGGACAGGTGGCACGGTCGGTATAATCTATTATTGACGACATCTTATCAGCTCCCACAACGATGATCTTCCTATAGTTTCCTGAACGGATAAAATTAGCTCCTGTCTCCAAAGCATACAAGAAGCCGCTGCAAACTGCTTGCATATCAAAAGCAAAAGCATGCTTTAAGCCCAGTTTTTCGCAAAGAATGGAGGCTGTTGAAGGTAAACGATAGTCAGGAGTGGTAGTGGCTACAATCACCAAGTCTATATCCTCCGGAGCGGATTTTGTGCGTTGCATCAATTGCTTCACTGCTTTGCGGGCCATATACGAAGTACCGCGTCCCTCCTCATTCAAAATACGTCTTTCCTTTATACCAATGCGCCCCATTATCCATTCGTCAGTGGTATCGACCATTTTTGAAATTTCATTATTTGTCAGGATATAATCGGGTACATATCCCCCTACTCCTGTAATTACCGCATTTATTTGCTCCATTGGTGATATAGTTTAGTACATTCTGAATTAGGTAGTTAATAGTGGCACTGATAAAATGCGGGCGCAAATATACAGAAAAGAGGATGAATTACAAGAATTGACAGGAAAACAGTTGTTCTTTTACCAATGAAAAGGAAATTTTGACCAAAATTTAGTTGAAAATTATTTCTTAATCCAAATATATCATTATCCTCTTAATAAAAACCGGCTGATAATCGGGAAATTTTGCTCTATCACCTGCAATGCCAGTATGGATAAGCTCAATCATCGATGATATTTCCCTTTGTCTTTTACCAATACCACTTTCAACTGTGGATCGGACAACATTTCACGCCCGGCAGAGGACAATAAAAATCGCAACTGGCTGCTCTGGTGTTCCCAAGTCAGTAAATCGATGGAGCGATTCAGTTTCTCTTTTATGGCAGTATACCAATCTCCAGGGAATGACAATGCACAAACCACATGCTTATCTGCAATCTCTTGCAACTCTTCAATGCAATTGTTCATTTCTTCAGTGCTCAAACCGGACGGTTCGTCGTAAGGCACATAATATGAAGTATAATAACCTGCTTTGGTAAAAGATTTTAAGGCTTTCCAATCCTGACTCTCTATTATCAGGCGATCTTTTTTAATCTGAAAATACTTTGTGAGTTTATTCAATCTGACAAGTGCTGCCATATCATTCCTGTAAGTCAGATTTTTGATATCCAACCATATTTTTCCTTCATTACGTCTCATATACGAGAAGTAGGAAACTAAACTCAAATTGAAACTGGTATCAATATCATGCGTCACATCAAATGTTTTGTTCGCACGAAAAACAAGGTCAACCTCTATATTCGGATATTTCTTATGTTTCTCAAGCAACTTTTCTATTGAATTGCAACGATGAAGCCAGATCTTATTTGGATAGCAACCTACATCCCGTGCACCTATAAAAAGAATACATAAATATATTCCAACCAAAACTGGAAGTATCTTTTTCAGGATATTCATTTCACAAAGATACATCAGAAAGAAGAAACAAATATAGATGAAGCACCCTTTTTTAATAACAAAAGGCTATAAAAAAACATAATCAGGATTTTCTCCATCATAAGTATTATAATAATTTATGCAATAGTTATTGAAGAATCCAAATAAACATCCTGAATGGCATTCAATAACTGAATCCCCTCTCCTATTGGCTTTTGAAATGCTTTTCTTCCGCTAATCAATCCCATTCCGCCAGCACGTTTGTTGACCACTGCTGTAACAACGGCATCACGCAGATCTGATTCTCCATGAGACTCACCACCCGAATTAATCAAGCCTACACGCCCCATATAACCATTAGCAACCTGGTAGCGGCAAAGGTCAATAGGATGTGAAGTTGTAAGTTCAGAGTACATTCTTTCATCTGTTTTGCCAAAATGGATAGCTGTAAATCCTCCGTTATTGGAAGGAAGTTTTTGTTTTACAATATCAGCCTTTATTGTCACTCCGATGTGGTTAGCTTGTCCCGTAAGATCAGCTGCCGCATGATAGTCAGTGCCATCTTTCTTAAAATCATTGTTTCTCAGATAACACCATAGAATAGTTGCCATGCCTAACTCATGCGCATACTCAAAAGCCTGCGATATTTCAAGAATCTGACGACGGCTCTGTTCCGACCCGAAATAGATAGTGGCACCTACCGCTACTGCACCCATATTCCATGCCTCTTTCACCGTTCCAAACAGTACCTGATCGTAAGAATTTGGGTAAGTCAGCAACTCATTATGGTTCAGCTTCACTATAAAAGGTATTTTATGGGCATATTTGCGAGCTACGGCTCCCAATACACCGAAGGTGGATGCAACTGCATTACAGCCTCCTTCTATAGCCAATTTTACTATATTTTCAGGATCGAAATAAATAGGATTCGGAGCAAATGATGCCCCGGCTGTATGCTCTATATCCTGGTCGACCGGCAAAATGGATACATATCCGGTATTTGCAAGGCGCCCGTGTCCGTAGAGAGTTTGCAAACTATTAAGCGTACGGACGTTCCTGTCAGAGTCCAACCAGACCTTATCAATCATGTCAGGGCTCGGAACATGAATTAATTTCTTATCTATTGTCTTACACGTATGGTTCAGGTAATATTCTGCCTGTTGTCCCAACAAATCAACTACTTTACTCATTGTATATCCGTTTTAAATTTATATAATTAAGAAACAGTTTTCCTTTGTTTATTGTTTCAGCGTTCCACAGAATAAACGATTGCTTCTTTTAGCAAACGACAAGAGCCAACCTTGCCATTAAATAACACACAGTC
>ULMJ01039047.1_pt1 | contig 22561 bp, 14 predicted proteins | sample 1951641 | NCBI WGS metagenome assembly ULMJ01 (sample SAMEA4835550, study PRJEB28245) | human gut metagenome | biome: gut microbiome; material: fecal sample | place: Denmark | collected 2008 | reverse complement strand
GTCTGTTTTGGAAATTCAGAGGTGCAATGTTTATAGATGCAGGAAATATCTGGACGCTTCGTGAATATGAAGATCAACCGGGGGGTAAGTTCAGATTTAATACGTTTTATAAGCAGATAGCAGTAGCTTACGGATTAGGATTACGCCTTGATTTGGACTTCTTTGTACTTCGTTTTGATGGAGGTATGAAAGCCGTCAATCCTGAAAAAGGAAAAGACCGTTTCCCAATTATACGCCCTGATTTCGGACGTGACTTCGCTTTTCACTTTGCAGTGGGATACCCATTCTAATAAATTTAAAATTGAGAATTAAAAATTGAGAAATAGGCTGCGCTTTTATGCCGCATGGCTATTTCTCAATTTTTATTTCTCAATTTTAATTCTCTGCAAAGTAAGTGTTGATCATTGTAGCCTGACGAGCAGCAGCTACGCCTTGTGCATCCAATGTCACGTTCATTGCTTCTCCATTTGGCAGATACATTTGTGCAGTACCATCACCGTTCATTTGCAATAATTCAGTACTAACACCTTCTGCAACAACATTCCAAGTGCTTAATTCCTTGTCGTAAACTAACTCCATAGCAGTAGTTTCACCCTCTTTTGTAATAGAGTAACCATTCTCCAATGTCTTTACGAGATAGTTTCCGTTTTCACCTTTCACTTTTTTCACGTCACCCACATTAGCCATAGGATTAGAACCGCTCCAAAATTCAATGGAGTTGATTACCAATGCATCTGCCAAGTAGCAAACAGGGTATACAGGAATAATGTTGCAAGCCAGATAAACAAGCTCATTTACAAACTTCGTACCAATACTCTGGTTCCAATTTACCAACTTGCTGTGCAGTCCGAAAGAACCGATACAAGAACTGAAAAGAAATGCGCCACAAATCATCACGGTTGCAGCCAAATTCAAATTACTCTTTTTCATAATTACTTTCTTTTATATTACTGAGTTTCTTGAGTTTAACTCTTTTGCTCTTTTTCTATCCAGCAAATATAAGTTGTTTTTGTGAAAAATTTGCCTGATTTTACTATAAAAACAAATTTTCAGTTAAAAAGAAGTGGCGGTTTTAAGCCTTTTTGGATGTCAGTACTTTACTCAACCAATGGTCTACAGCAAACTTTCCGGGACCGACAATGTACATCAGTATAAACACGACCAGATATATGAAGGCCAATTCTTTTACAGCAAACGGATCGTTACCGTGAATAACGAAAAAGGCTACCCCCATTGTAAATATCATCGGTAGCATTGCCAAGCGATAAAGGAACCCAATAATAAATGCCATAGAACAAGCCATCTCACCGAATATGGCCAAACCTAATGAAAGAGGACTGCCTATGCCCAGCGGATCAGGGAATGCAGTAGATAGTTCCTGGTAATTTGCCCATTTTTCAATACCGTGGTTCATTAATAAGATACCAAATACAATTCTCACAATCAATAATATAGTAGATGCTGCTGCACCATCCGGCTTCGACGGAAATAAAAATTTATAAAGCATAGTCGTTCATTTTAATTAGTTATATTTTATATAACAAAATATAAGGGGTTATGGTTTATCTCTGCGCAAAGGTTTTATGATTACCCGCAAAGAGGGATCGTATGTAAAGTAGCTCCACATCCAGTCCACGAAAATAAACAGTCGGTTTTTGACTCCAACAATACTCATTAAGTGAATGAATAACCATGCCGCCCATGCAAGAAAACCACCAAAACGTAACTTCTTCAATTCTACAACAGCATGATTACGGCCAATGGTAGCCATAGAACCTTTATTGTGGTATACAAATGGCTGCATTTCAAGTCCGCGCTCTGTTCTATCCAAATTGCTAATGAGGTTATGTGCCTGTTGAATGGCGGGTTGCACCACTTGCGGATGTCCCTTCGGGTATTCCGGAGAAATCATAAGTGCCGTATCACCAATGGCAAAAATATTAGTGTAGCCCCGAACACGATTGTAATTATCCACTTGCAAACGATTGCCGGGACCGTAAGCTTCTTTTGCCAGTCCATCTATACTGTTGGCGCGTACACCTGCAACCCAGAAAACGTTCATTGTTTCCAGTGTATTGCCGTCATTAAATGTTATCACACCATTTTCATAGTTGCTCACTTGTACGCCGGTTCTGATTTCAACATCGCGTTTCAACAGGTAATCCGCAACTTCTTCTGATGATTTCTCGGAGAAAGCGGAGAGAAGGCGGGGAGCACCATCCACTAAAATTATGCGCATGAGGTTTATATCGAGATCAGGATAATCTTGTGGAAGCACAAACTTTTTCATTTCTGCCAATGCACCGGAAAGTTCGATTCCGGTAGCACCACCACCCACAATGACAAACGTCATCAGGCGTTTCCTTTTTTCCAGATTACTGGTATTCTGGGCTTTTTCAAAACTTTCCAATATCTGGTTGCGGTTAAACAGTGCTTCTGCAGTATTTTTAAGAGCCATAGTCTGTTGAGCCAGTCCGTCATTGCCAAAGTAGTTGGTGCGACATCCTGTAGAAACGACCAGATAATCATAGGAAAGAGTTCCGATGGAAGTCTCCAGAGTATTTTCTTCAGGTACAACCCGTTGCGCCTCGCAAATACGTATGTGGAAATGCTTTCTTCTTTTAAATATCTTGCGGAAAGGGAATGAGATGGCACTCGGTTCAATGCCTGCTGTTGCCACTTGGTAAAGTAAAGGTTGGAAAATATGATGATTATTCTTGTCCAGTAATACTATTTGGAATTTATTGTTTTTCAACTTTCGTGCTAACTTCAATCCACCGAAGCCACCACCGACAATAACAAGTCGTTTCCGTCCCTCTTTATCGGGAATATCCATTTTTGTTTTCATAATAAGTCAGTTATTCGTTATGTAAGAATAACATCGCAAGAGAAATAAAGTTCGTTTTTTTTCCGGATAATCAATCTGGTCAGTTTTACTTTTTCTCTAATCACATTTTCTTATTACTGCGTAAAAGGAAATAAGCATGAACAAAATATATATCATTATTGTTGTATTAAAATTGAAATAAAACTAAATTTGCTGACGGAGTTTTCCGAAAGTAAGATTATGGACACTAAACTAATGAAATGGATACTTCCGGTACTGTTGTTAATGGCAGAAACCGATGTATGGGCACAAGCTAGCTCTACAGGAACTGATGTTCCGGTAGCATCTCCTGTTTCCATGACCGATTCGTTACCACTAAAGCGAAGTCTCTTCAGAAAATTCCTGGATTATTTTAACGATGCCAACAAAGAGAAAAAAAATAAAAAGTTTGATTTCAGCATCATTGGCGGACCTCATTATTCCAGTGATACAAAGTTCGGCATCGGGCTGGTAGCTGCCGGATTATATCGTACAGACTACAATGATTCTATTCTTCCGCCATCTAACGTATCTCTGTATGGCGACGTTTCTACGGTGGGCTTCTATCTTTTGGGTGTACGTGGTAATCATCTTTTTCCACAAGATAAATATCGTCTAAATTACAATCTTTACTTCTATTCGTTCCCTAGCCTGTATTGGGGAAAGGGGTACAACAATGGCTCTAATGATGACAATGAAAGTGAATACGACCGCTTTCAGGCACAAGTCAAAGTAGACTTTCTGACAAGGATATCCAGAAACTTGTACATTGGCCCGATGGCAGTCTTCGATTATATTTATGGCCACGATTTTGAGAAACCCGAATTGTGGGAGGGCATGAAGGCTCGGACCACAAATATCAGCCTTGGTTTTTCATTGCTCTATGATTCACGAGACTTCCTTACCAATGCCTATAGCGGCTATTATCTGAGAATAGACCAACGTTTCAGCCCTGCATTTCTGGGAAATAAATATGCTTTCAGTAGCACAGAACTGACTACCAGCTACTATCATCCTGTATGGAAAGGGGGAGTGTTGGCGGGACAATTTCATACATTGCTGAACTACGATAATCCTCCCTGGGGGCTGATGGCTACATTGGGCAGTTCTTATGCAATGCGCGGTTATTACGAAGGACGTTACCGGGACAAATGTGCTATGGATGCCCAGTTAGAGCTTCGTCAGCACGTCTGGAAACGAAACGGTGTAGCAGTATGGATAGGAGCGGGAACCGTATTTCCTAAATTCTCCGAGTTTGAAACTAAACATATCCTTCCCAACTACGGCTTCGGCTATCGCTGGGAATTCAAAAAGAGAGTAAATGTAAGATTAGATTTAGGGTTTGGAAAAGGCCAGACCGGATTTATATTCAATATCAATGAAGCTTTTTAAAAACATAAAACAATGGTTGAGCAATCAGGAGCATCTTTTTTATTTGTTTCTGATTATCCTGATAACACCCAATATCATCCTCTGCTTTACAGAGCCAATGCCTGTGGTGGCAAAAGTATGCAATGTACTGTTACCATTCGCTTTCTACTATCTGTTAATGACCTTATCGAGAAACTGCGGAAAAATGTTCTGGATACTTTTCCTCTTTATCTTCTTCGGGGCTTTTCAAATAGTATTGCTGTATCTCTTTGGACAGTCAATTATCGCCGTAGACATGTTTCTGAACCTTGTAACTACCAATTCGAGTGAAGCTATGGAGCTGTTGGATAATCTGATTCCGGCATTAGTAAGCGTAATTATCCTCTATATTCCTGCCTTGATTCTGGCAGCAATCTCTATTATAAAGAAACGAAAACTTTCTCCGGTATTTATCAGTCGTGAACGAAAAAGAGCACTTGTAGCCTTAATTGTCGGCTTCATATCATTAGGTGCTGCCTATGGACTGGATAAACGCTATGAACTGAAATCTGACTTATATCCGGCTAATGTATGTTATAATGTACTCCTTGCATTTCAACGTAATGCCCAGACACGAACTTACCATCAGACTTCAATGAATTTTACTTTCAAAGCCCAGGCTTCTCATCCGGAAGACAAGAGGGAAATTTACATCATGGTAGTGGGTGAGACATCCCGCGCCATGAACTGGAGTCTTTATGATTACAAACGGGAAACCAATCCTAAGCTTTCCAATATAGAAGGAATTATTGCTTTCTGCCATGTATTGACAGAATCTAATACTACACACAAGAGTGTACCGATGTTGCTTTCTCCGATTTCAGCTACTAATTTCGATTCCATTTATTACCAGAAAAGTATTATAACAGCTTTCAAAGAAGCCGGTTTTCAGACAGCTTTCTTCTCAAATCAACGCTACAACCATTCCTTTATCGATTTTTTCGGGATGGAAGCAGATACTTATGACTTCATCAAGGAAGATTCGGATGATTCCAAATACAATCCGTCTGATGACGAACTTCTAAAGTTGGTAGAGAAAGAACTTGCAAAAAGGAATCAGAAGCAATTCATTGTACTGCATACCTACGGTTCGCACTTCAATTACCGTGAACGCTATCCGGAGAACCATGCTTTTTTCCTGCCGGATTTCCCGGTAGATGCAGAAGTGAAGTACAAAGACAACCTGCTGAATGCTTACGATAACTCCATCCGATATACAGATGATTTTCTGGCACGTATTATAAATTTATTGAAAGAGCAGGAGGTAGATGCTACCATGCTTTACACCTCCGACCATGGAGAAGATATATTTGACGACAACCGACACCTGTTCCTTCATGCATCGCCTGTTCCTTCTTATTATCAGTTGCATGTTCCGTTCCTACTATGGACATCCGCAAGCTATCAGAAAACATACCCTGAAATACAGAGAGCAGCCCTGATGAACCGGCAGAAAAACATATCATCCAGCGCTTCCTTCTTCCAAACTATGATGGAACTGGCCGGAATAAAAACTCCGTACCGGAATGACAGCTTATCCGTCACCAGTCCTCTCTATACTGAGAAATCGAGGGTTTACCTAAATGACCACAACGAGCCACGCCCATTGGATGACATCGGGATGAGAAAGGAGGACTTTGAAATGTTACAAAGAAGAGGGATAGTCTTCTTTCTCCAGATTCCTCACTGAAGGAATACACATCATTAGAATGGCTGTCAGTACAATAGCAAACCCGCAATAGATAAATATATTGCCTATGCCCAAAGCATCTGCAACGAAACTCGTTACAAACAAACCGAAAATGGAAGGGAACAAACTTATGCTATCGAACAACGAAAACACACGCCCCAGATAAATCGGCTTGAATTGCGTTTGCAATAAAGCAGTAAAGGGACCGGAAAGAAACGGAACAATCAGTCCTTGCATTACTGTCAGTATGGCAAAAAGTACATATCCTGTACTGGGCAACATTCCACAAAGCGCCAATGCCAGACCAAGAATCGCATAAGAGAACGCAATCATCAATATCTTCCTTATCTTAGGGTTCCAGATTCCCAGTAAAGCCCCTCCGGCCAACATGCCCGCCCCGAAAAGCGTCTCTATCAAACTAATCTGATAAGCTGTTCCCGAGAAAGTGTGCAACGTCATCAATGGCATCAGAGCAACCACCGGCATCACAAAGAAAGTAATTAATATCTCTGTAACCATTACCCAACTCACCCCTCTGTTCTGCATAATTACCCGGAATCCATCACGCATATCATTCAATACACTCTTTGCAGAAATATTTTCTTTCTTAGGATTCGGAATATACACAAAAAGAAGAGCAGTACAAGCGATGATTGCGCCTGCCACGTCCAGCAACATAACAACACTCATATCAAACGCCAGCAGCAAAACTGCTCCCAACGCCGGACCACCAATATTACAAATAGACTGAATGGCCTGATTAATTCCCGCAATACGGGTCAGTTCCTTTTCCGGTGCCAACAACGGAACGGATGATTTCATTGCAGGCGAGTGAAATGCTCCGCCAATAGAACGAAGCGCCAGCAACACATAGATATGCCATAACTCTATCGTGTCCAGATAAAAGAGTAAGGCAATGATACCGGAGCAAAGTGCAACGAAACTGTCTGCGCCAATCATTGTCCATTTCCGGTTCCAACGGTCAACATATACCCCTGCAAAAGCTCCCAATAAGGCTTGTGGCAACAATGCCGCAATCATGGCGAAGGATAAAACTTCGGCAGAACCCGTTTTGAGACTAATCCACAAGACGATAGAAAATTGAGCTATGGAACTACTTAATATGGAAAATAGTTGTCCGCTCCATATTATGATAAACTTTTTCTTCCAATTATTCATGATAAGATCGAAACTATATATAAAAAACAGATAAATCCTTCCTGTTGTTGCATCGATACAGGAGATTTCAGGTACTATTTGGTCTAGTTATTGCAAAAATATGGCAATTAAAGAAAAAAGGTTCTGAAAACACTTGATTTTCAGAACCTTTTCAGTATTTCCTTAATTCACTTGTACACCCTCAGGGACTCGAACCCTGGACCCATTGATTAAGAGTCAATTGCTCTACCAGCTGAGCTAAGAGTGCATCGTTTTTTTCGTTTGCGGGTGCAAAAGTAGTTCTTTTATTTTATTCATGCAAACAAAATTAAGCCTTTTTTCTCGATGAAAGCGGCTTTTTTTAGTCAAATTCGTATAGTTCGGAAGGAGTACTACGCTTTAAAGCACAGAGTTGCACATCTTTACCTACCAATATCCCCTTACTCTTTAATTTCCATTCCACCGTCTTGTAAGCGAGTTCCGGATGATTATTGTCTTTACTTAAATGGCAAAGCCAGATATATTTCAAGTCTTCCGTAATATTTTCCGCCAGAAATTCTGCAGTCGCGATATTACTCATATGTCCTGTACGACTTGTGATACGATCTTTCAGATATTGTGGATACGTACCCATCCGCAGCATTTCATCATCGTAGTTAGCTTCCAATATCAGGTAATTGGCTTTACGGATAAACCGCGCAGCAGTAGGAGTGATTTCACCAAGGTCAGTGAGGAATGAGAATACCTTACCATCTATTTCAATACAATATCCCACATTGTCCGTACCGTCATGGGGTACTTCAAAAGACTCAATACGGAAATCTTCCAATTGCATGGGTTGTTCTTTCTCCAGATAGTGAACGGAAGAGTGAAGTTTCTCCGTCATACAATAACTCTTATTGATTCCTTCATGAATGCGTGCAGTGGTATAAATAGGAATATGCAATTTCTCCCCCAATCCGCCTACCGATTTAATATGGTCGGCATGATCATGAGTTACAAATACAGCTCGTATCGTCTCCATGCTGATGCCTGCTTCCTTCAATGATTTCTTGATGGTACGTGCTGCAATACCAGCATCAATAAGTATTCCGTATCTTTCAGTGCCTATATAATAGCAGTTACCACTACTTCCGCTAGCAAGGCTTATAAATTTTACTTTCATTCTATTCTCCTTAATTAGAAAAAGCCGCCACTTTTATGGCAAAGTGACGGCAAATATACAAAAAAATGAGATATTCAGACCCCAGCTTCCTTCTTTTTGTCGATGGATGCGGTGATTTTGGCAAATACTAATAAGGCAAGGGCGGATATCAGACCGATAGCAGCGAAATAATACCAGATATAATGTGCATTTACACTGGCAGCCTCCCATGCCTCACGGGTTTCAAAGAGCACAGGATCGGGACAGTATTTTGTCAACAATACTCCGGCAATACCAAAACCGAAAATAGAAGAAAGGAAGGAATGGAGATGACTGAAACCAAGATACATGCCTTCCTCACCCTTAGGCGCTTGCAAGGAGAAGTATTCCAAATAACGCGGTGAGATGAAGCATTCTGCCAAAGCCTGTATCACAATACCGGCTATCATCATCAACGTGATATTGCTCATTCCGGTTATCACATCGTTACCAAGAAGATTGCCGCATGCCATCAGCAGAGCCGAGAACGGAATAAGGAACATACCTATATTCATGGAAGTAATAGCCGAACGTTTTGCCATCAGTCGCGTTACAAAACTTACGCAGCAAACCACTACAAACGGATTCACATTGGCTATCCACCCCGGTTTTGCCGTTTCGCCCGCCATACGGATTACATATTTGGGCATCGTAGCATATAACTGTTGCTGCACCATCCAGAAACCTGTTACAATCAGAATAAGAATCAACAGGCGCCAGTTCGTAATAATACGCATAAAACCTTGCCCGATTTCGCGCATGCTTTTACCTTCGCCTGCCGTGTGGGTAGATTTATAGAGCAGAATAACCGAAAGCAGTGCCATTATCGTCATCGCTGCTGAGAAGTAGTTGATATAAATATAAGCTTGTTCACCGATGACGTTACGCAATGGGTCGATTACGGTCTTTCCGGTGAAAGCACCGATATTTACCATCATATAAAAGATAGAATAACCGCGTGCACGGGTTGCCTCCGTTGTCTCTTTTGCCACCGAAGCCGAAATGATAGATTTAATAAACGAGCCACCCACCATGATAACAAACAGTACGGGAACAATCATCCAGCGGTAGTCACTATTCGGCAACCCAATGAAACGGGTTACTTTGCCGTATTCCACTAAACCTGCAGCTTCAAGCAGGGTAGGGAGAATTCCCAATCCCAAATACCCGACAGACAGCAGCGAAAAAGCAACAATCATCGATTTTCGGAAACCTATTTTATCGGCATAAGCTCCCGTAAAGATGGGCAAAAGGTAAAGACCACCGGAGAATAAACCGGAAATCATACTCGCTTCAAAGTCATTGAAGCCTAAAATTGTAGAAAGATAAATGGTAAGAACAATGAAAACGGCATAATATGCCATACGTTCGAAGAGCTCGACCGTATTGCTTACCCAAAAGGCTTTAGTGAACCCTTTAGATACATTTCTGGGTGATTGAGTCATCCTAATATTATGTTGTTAGTGAAAAATTAAGCGCAAAAATACATTATTATGAAATTATATGCAAATTTGTTTCATATTTACCTATTGTAAAAAGAGAAAGAACACTTTGTTTTTTCAATAAGATTCGTATCTTTGTTCTGTAATTTTTTTCAGCATAAAACTATGACAATAGCAGTTGATTTCGACGGAACTATAGTAGAACATCGCTATCCCCGTATCGGTAAAGAGGTTCCTTTTGCAATAGACACTTTAAAACTGTTGCAACAAGATCAGCACAGGCTCATTTTATGGAGTGTGCGCGAAGGTGAGCTTTTGGAAGAAGCCCTTGTCTGGTGTAGAGAGAGAGGATTGGAATTCTATGCTGTCAATCGTGATTATCCCGAAGAAAAGCAGCAGGACTATGGATTCTCCCGCAAACTAAAAGTAGACCTTTTCATTGATGACCGCAACCTGGGCGGTCTTCCCGATTGGGGCATCATCTACCGGATGATAAACGAACATAAGACATTCCAAGATATCTACGCACAGGAAGAAGATGCTACTGTAAAACAGGGTAAAAAAGAAGAAACAGTGGCTTTGAAGAAATGACATTGTCATTGAGAATGAAAAAAGAGTGAGATAAAAATATAAAGAAATAGCCGGAACAAAATCCTGTTCCGGCTATTATTTTTAGAACTTGAAGAAATTCTTAGCGTTGTAGTAGCTAATATCTTCAATCATCTGGTTCACGCGTTCCATCTCAGAAGCCGGAATTTCACCATTTTCAATGTCACGACCAACAAGGTTACATAACGTACGGCGGAAATATTCATGACGCGGATAGGAGAGGAACGAACGGGAGTCCGTCAACATACCTACGAAACGACTCAACAGACCAAGTACGGAAAGAGCATTCATTTGTTTCTCCATGCCATCCTTTTGGTCGAGGAACCACCAGCCGGAACCAAACTGTATCTTACCTGCAATTGTACCATCCTGGAAGTTACCTAGCATAGTGGCTATAACTTCGTTGGCACACGGATTCAGGTTATACAGGATTGTCTTCGTCAATTTACCTTGAGAATTCAGGCGATCGAGGAATTTAGACATTGCTTTAGCTGTAGTAAATTCGCCGATAGAATCGAAACCGGTGTCAGGACCAAGCAATTTGAGCATCTTGCTGTTATTATTGCGGATAGCACCATAGTGGAACTGTTGTGTCCAGCCTTTTTCCCAATCCATTTCGCCAAACACAATCAACATAGCCGACTTGAACTTCAAAATTTCTTCTTTTGTCAACTCTGTTCCGCCATACACTTTATTAAATATAGCCTTGATTTCAGCATCCGTATAGTCTTCGGCGTAGAACTCTTCAATACCGTGGTCGGACAGTTTACAACCTTGTTCAGCAAAGAAGTCGTGACGCTTGCGCAGGGCAGCCACCATATCATCAAAATTAGAAATAGCAACACCGCTAACTTCAGACAGCTTCTCAACATAAGCGCGGAAATCGGCGGGAACTTCTACAGCCATTGCTTTATCCGGACGCCAGGTAGGCAACATCTTCGTTTCAAAACCGCTTTCACGGGTCTGGATGTGATATTCCAAAGAGTCAATAGGATCATCTGTAGTACAAACAGCTTCTACATGATAACGGCGCATCATGCCACGGGCAGAGTATTCCGGCTTAGCCAATTTCTCGTTACACTCGTCATAAATCTCACGCGCAGTCTTCGGGCTCAGGATTTTGTCGATACCAAATGCCGTTTTCAGTTCCAGGTGTGTCCAGTGATACAACGGGTTACGGAAAGTATAAGGAACTGTTTCCGCCCACTTCTCAAACTTTTCCCAATCGGTGGTGTCCGTACCGGTACAGAAACGTTCGTCCACACCATTAGTGCGCATTGCACGCCATTTGTAGTGATCGCCGCCCAACCAGATTTCAGTCAGTGACTTGAACTGATAGTCGTCTGCTACCATTTTAGGGATTAAGTGACAGTGATAATCGATAATCGGCATCTTGGCCGCATGTTCATGATACAACTTCTGTGCAGTTTCTGTTTGCAACAGGAAGTTTTCATCCATAAATTTTTTCATTCTACTGTGTTTTAAGTATATAAAAATATTACTTTCCAATTATTATACCTATATAGTATTGATTGTAAAGCTAATAGGTGAGATATTGGTTTTTACTTTTATTAACCGTTATCGAACACAAAAGTAGAAAATTTACTTGGAGAAACAAAATAATTCGTATCTTTGCGGCAAATATTTATAATATTTAAGTTTTAGACATCGAACCTTTATCACCTTAAAACAAGGAGAAAGAGAATATGGAAAACAAGAACTACACCATTAAGGATATTGCCCGCATGGCAGGTGTTTCCGCCGGAACAGTGGACCGCGTGCTGCACAATCGGGGAGACGTTTCTGCTTCAAGCCGTGAAAAGGTTCAAAAAGTCTTGGATGAAATAGATTATCACCCTAATATGTTCGCCATCGGTTTGGCGGCCAAAAAGCGCTATTGCATTCTGTGCATTATACCTTATTATATAGAGTACGATTACTGGCATTCCGTTTCGGAAGGTATCAACCGTGCAGCGCAGGAGATGCGGCCGTTCAATGTCAGCATTGAATTTCTGTATTACCATCATGCCGACAGGCTTTCTTATGAAAAGGCGTGTGCAAAAATCCGCAGGGAACCGGTGGATGCGGTACTGATAGCTCCCAATTTCCGTGAAGAAACGATGGCGCTCACTTCCTATCTGGAAGGGAAGGGGATACCCTATGCATTCATCGATTTCAATATAGAGGATACTCACGCGCTTTGCTATATCGGACAAGATTCCAAGGCAAGCGGGTATATCGCCGCTAAAATCCTGATGCGCAAGTATGAGGAAGGGCAGGAGTTGATATTATTCCTTAATAACAAGAAAAATAGTCCGGCAGAAATACAGATGCAACGCCGCATGGATGGTTTCATGAGCTTTATTGCCCAAGAACATAGCAATCTGGTGGTTCATGATGTTGTACTGAACAAGGAAGATGATGCCGCCAACCGCCGGACACTAAAAGAGTTCTTTACAGCACATCCGCAAGCTGTGCTGGGTGCTGTTTTCAATTCACGCGTTTACCAGGTGGCAAACTACTTGCAGGAAACAGACCATCATCTGGCAGGCTTAGTCGGTTATGACCTTCTGCAAAAGAATGTGGAGTATCTAAAATCCGGTGAAGTGAATTACCTCATCGGGCAGCGTCCCGGATTACAGGGATATTGCGGCATAAAAGCGTTATGCGACCATATGGTCTTCAAACGTCCGGTGACCGCCGTGAAATATATGCCTATCGACATCTTGATGAAAGAAAACATCAATTTCTATTTTGAATTTGAATAAACATAATAGTATCAATCATTTAAAACGATTTTTTAAGATGAAAGCATTAAACAAACAAACCGCTCCCAAAGCTCAACGCCCGGAACGCATCATTCAGTTCGGTGAAGGCAATTTCCTGCGTGCATTTATTGACTGGATTATCTACAACATGAATGAAAAAGCTGACTTCAACAGCAGTGTTGTAGTAGTTCAACCCATTGATAAAGGTATGGTGGACATGCTGAATGCACAGGACGACCTTTACCACGTAAACCTGCAAGGTCTGGATAAAGGAGAAACCGTAAACAGCCTGACGTTGATTGATGTAATCAGCCGTGCACTGAACCCTTACTCTCAAAACGAGGAGTTTATGAAGCTGGCCGACCAACCGGAAATGCGTTTTGTCATCTCCAACACAACGGAAGCCGGTATTGCTTTCGACCCCTCCTGCAAACTGACTGACACCCCGGCTTCTTCATATCCGGGCAAACTGACTCAACTCTTGTACCGTCGTTTCAAAACTTTCAACGGTGATAAAAGCAAAGGTCTGATTATCTTCCCTTGCGAACTTATCTTCCTGAACGGCCATAAACTGAAAGAAACCATCTACCAATATATTGAATTATGGCAATTAGGCGATGAATTCAAGACTTGGTTTGAAGAAGCTTGCGGCGTATATGCCACGCTTGTTGACCGTATCGTTCCGGGATTCCCGCGCAAAGATATCGCAGCTATCAAAGAAAAATTGCAATATGATGATAACATGGTAGTACAGGCTGAAATCTTCCATCTTTGGGTTATCGAAGCTCCTCAGGAAATTGCCAAAGAATTCCCTGCTGACAAGGCTGGTTTGAATGTATTGTTCGTTCCTTCTGAAGCACCTTATCACGAAAGAAAGGTTACTTTGCTGAATGGCCCGCACACTGTTCTTTCTCCGGTTGCTTATCTGTCTGGCGTAAATATCGTACGCGATGCTTGTCAGCATCCGGTTATCGGCCAGTATATCCATAAGGTAATGTTTGATGAGTTGATGGAGACTCTGAACTTGCCGAAAGATGAGCTGAAGAAATTTGCAGAAGATGTATTGGAACGTTTCAACAATCCGTTCGTTGACCATGCCGTAACCAGCATCATGCTGAACTCTTTCCCGAAATATGAAACCCGCGATCTGCCCGGTTTGAAGACTTACCTGCAACGCAAGGGTGAACTGCCGAAGGGATTAGTTCTCGGTCTGGCTGCCATCATTACTTATTATAAAGGTGGTATTCGCGAAGATGGCGCTGAAATCGTTCCAAACGATGCTCCTGAAATCATGCAGTTATTGAAAGATTTGTGGGCAACAAACGATACTCAAAAAGTAGCCGAAGGCGTACTTGCCGCAACTTCTATCTGGGGTGAAGATTTAAATAATATTCCGGGACTTACCGCTGCTGTAAAAGCTGATCTGGATTCTATTCAGGAAAAAGGAATGCTGGAAACAGTGAAGGGTATCCTTTAATTAATCTACAAGTATCGTAAAGAAGGGTGGAGCAGTGGCTTCACCCTTCTTTTTTTATGTTAAGAAGCATAACTATGTATTTCTTGTTCCGAAAAATTCTTTTTATCATTCTCTTTTGGTATATTTAAAGCGTTAATTCTTAAAATCAAACTGCTATGGGGAAGACACTATGTACTGTTCTCGGGGTGGTCTTATTCTCTCATTCAACCCAATAAAGGTAGTAACCAACAAGTCTGGAATTTCACAGATATTAAGCTCCAGGATGCGAATTATGAATTAAAGTATGATATCATTAAAGACAATAATTATGAAAAAACATATTTTGATTATAATATATTTAGTAACAAATATATTTAGTATGCATTGTAGCCCGTTATCCAATGATACAATAGAATTGTTACGATTTTCTGCAGATAGCATAAATTCTTTGATTAGAAAACAGCAAAATGAAAGATATGAAACGAAATTCATGCAACGAAGTAATACAGACATGAACAATAACCTCTTAAATGTATCGGATTATACGCCACCAACACCTGAAGCTGCCGGTATGAATTTATATGGAAATATTCCTGTTAATGAATATACAGGCACTCCTGATATCTCTATTCCCCTATATACACTAAAAAGTGGTCAAATAGAATTACCCATTACTCTATCATATCATGCAAGTGGTATAAAAGTTGCACAAGAAGCAACATGGGTGGGATTAGGATGGAATTTGCTTGCAGGAGGATGTGTTACCTTGAACGCTATTGGTAATGTAGATGCATGTTCCGCAAATTATCCATCATGGGAGGAATGGGAGAAAATTAAATATCAATGGAAGGTTATTGGTGGAGATACAGCCAATATTCGCACAGGTATTGAAGATCAATTTCACAAATGGGGATGTTTATGCTATGATCAATACACAAGTACAACTACCGATGATGTATTAAATCAAGGGTTATTCGGACAAGGGGAAAGAGATGTTTTCGAAGTTTCTCTTCCTAACGGGAGTTCATTCAAATACATATTACATCCTAAAAATCAAACTCCTATCATTATCGGGCCACGTCATAATTACAAAATAATACACTCTACGGGAGATATAGTGGTAACTGATGATTCTGGAATTCAATATACTTTCACAGTCTATACTTTCAATGGCAAGTATGCACCATTGACATATTTGTTAACTACAATCAAAGACACGAGAGGTAATGTTATATCACTTTCTTATGTTGATGCGACCTGTTACTCTATTCCTGTTATCTCTGAATATTACACAATTGGCTATCCTCTTTATAATGATTTTACTAAACGGAACTTCAATTCAACAACTAATAAAGCTCCTTATCTATCGAAAATAGAATCTAATACTGAAGAGATAAAATTTACATTAAGCAACAGAGAAGATCTTTCTCCTGGAACAATAGGGAGACTAGTTTCCATCGAAATAAAGAATAAGTTAAACAATGAAATTATATACTCATATAATTTTGACTATAGTTATTTCATGTGTGCTACGAATGCAATTGGAGGTAATGCATTAAGTAGTGAAGATTGTATAGGAGCAGCAGGATATGTTTCTCAAAATCCAGAAGTAACTTTACGTAAACGTCTCAAACTACTTTCTCTTTCAAAACAAAATAACAACATGCAAGGAGAAACATATTCATTCATTTATAATGAAGAACAACCATTACCATATAAGACATCCTTCGCTGTGGATTATTGGGGATTTTACAATGGTGCAGAAAATATATCTTCACTTACCGGCTATCGCCACACACTTATACCTTCTATTGAAGGATTAGGAATTAACCAAGACGCACTTATAATTCAGGGACAGGAGCTACCAGCACAAACAGCTGTCAGGAATGCGAGTCATAAATATATAACGGCTAATATGCTAAAGAAAATAACATACCCGACGGGAGGTAGTATAGAATTCGAATTTGAACCTCATACTTTTACTAATGCCAAAGTCATTTCAAAAGAGGATTTAGAAAAGTATGCTCCTAAATTGGCATATTTAAATACGGTGAATAACAATAATGCAGAGTTTTCCACTCCATTTGTAACTTTCAATATTCCATTTGCACAAACTGTAACCATAAATGTAACAGTTCGTTTTGATGATTATTCAGCGAGTCAAGTCGAAGGTTCAGGAACAATTATCAGGCAGGTTGGTTCTACTGGAGGAGGAATTATAAAATCATATAAAGTAACATCACAAAATGCAACTGATGAACACTCATATCATGTTGTTGAATCATTTACCTTGGAAGCCGGAGATTATGTACTGTCATCCACTTTAGCGTCAATAGTCCCCAATCAAGGTTACACCGCCCGTAATGTTAGTGCTGCAACATTAACTTACAAATCACAAATATTCAATGTAGATATAGATACTTTGGAACATATTGGTGCCGGAGTGAGAATAAAAACTATTACCCAAAGGAATAACACAGGAGAAATCTTAGAGAGGACCAAATATCTTTACGAATTGGATAATCATAAAAGTTCCGGTCTGTTGATGATTCCTATTAACTTTGTGACTGATCACAATATTCGTCATGGTCTGGATAATTGCCCTATACATAGTATGGTAGATCATCAATTTCGTAGATATGATGCACAAACATTATCTCCTCCAGCTTCTGCTTCCAATGGAAATCCAGTCGGTTATAGTCGTGTGATTAAACAAAAGGAAATAATCAATATAGGAAAAGAAGTATTTGTCTTTGCTAATGAAAGTTGTGAAGTTATTGATGCTACACTTTGCTATTTTCCAGAGAACTATAGTGGACGCTTAATCAGGAAAAGTATATATGATGCAAATAATAAACTCGTAAAAGAAGAAAATAATAAATATTCCATTGTCAATAAGGTTAAAGAATTAGTCAATATAAAAGTCATAGACAATTATGTTGGCCCTGTAAATCATTGCCTTTCACTTGAAGGACATCCTTTTTGTAATCCATACATATATAATGGACGTTTTTTTATAACTTTATATCCATACATTGCTTATGACATCCAGTTAACTCAACAAACAGAAACTGAGTACCTCAATTCAGTACCAATAAGCAAAGAGAAACTTTATACATATAACCAACGCAATCAAATATCAACCTGTAAAACAAGTACCAGTCGTTCTGACTACATTCAGGAGACATATAAATATGCTGCCGATTCTTCTTTCTATAAAGATCACTTGGACTATAATGTACTTACTGCAGTAATGAGATATAAACGTACATCAGGCAGTTCAACTGCCATTTTAGAAAATAAGTATGGAAATGTATTTACTAAATTTACATTGCTTTCAAGTACGGAGTCAAGCAATGTATCGCCCAAAAGACGTACTGTTTCATATAAATATGATAGTAAATGGAATCCTGTCGAAGTAACCTATCAAGACAGTTCGTCGGTTGTTTATTTATGGGGATATAAATATTCCCGGATTATTGCAAAAATTACTAATATTACATATGCCAAAGTACTGTCCCGACTGGGAGAAAGTTCATTGAATACTCTATGCAACTCCAATATCCCCAATAGTACTTCAGTGTATAATTTGCAAAATATATTTCCTGATTGTGAAGTTACCACATGGCTTTATAATCCATCATACGGAGTTAGTGAAGTGAGGTCACCCAATGGATTAAAAACATTTTATGAGTATGATGCTGTAGGCAGAGTTTCTGAGATATTAGATTTAAACAGAAAAACAATCATGTCATTTCAATATCAGTTATCCCATAATGGAACATCACAAAATTTCTTCAAAACTCGTACTATGATGAATGAGGAAGGGAATAAATATATGGAAGTATATAGTTATTATGATGGTTTAGGCCGCCCATACCAGACAGTGGAATGTAAAATAACTCCATTCCAAAATTTAATCACTTTACAAGAATATGATGCTGCAAATAGGAAAACATATACATGGTTACCCGTTGAGTCTGCTACCAGTACATATATGCCATCTGCTTCTGTTAAAGCTCAAGCTGTAGCTGATTATGGAGATACACATCCTTATACAAAGACAGAATACGAAGCTTCTCCTTTGAATAAAATAGTCAATCAATACGGAGTAGGGGAAGATTGGAATAATCACCCTGTACACATTGAATATATGACAAACACCACTTCTTCTCCATTGAACTGTCTTAATTACATGGTTAATGACAACGGAGCTTTAGTGTCCAGCAATCAGTATTACGCCGCAGGACAGTTATATGTAACCAAAAGTACTGATGAAGATAATAACGTCGGGTATACCTTTACTGATAAGTCGGGACACACTATATTGACACGACAAATCTCAGGAGGTCAAAATCTTGATACCTATTATGTGTATGATGGACTCGACAATTTACGATACGTCCTTCAACCGATGTATCAGACAAATACCAATCTGAATATGTATGCTTTCCAATATAAATATATGGGAAGACAATTGTGCATAGAGAAAAAGATGCCGGGAGCAGAAGCTATTAAATATGTATATGATAAATTAGACAGACTTATATTCTCGCAAGATGGCAATCAACGATTACAAAACGAATGGACTTTCTATTTGTATGATAGATTGAATCGTCTTACAATACAAGGCATTTGTATGGAGATAGACCGGCTAAATTTAATTCCCGATGTAGTAGTAACTTGCTACAGAGAAAATAGCAATACAGGTTTAGGGGGAAGTGGATATTATTCTACATTTATACCGGTTGACAAGGTCAAAGAAATACATATTGTAAATTATTACGACGATTATAAGTTTTGTTCATTAACAGGATTTTCCGGTGTACCACATTTCTCAATGGGCAGCAATGCCAAAGGCTATCTAACCGGTAATGTCGTTACCATTTTGGAAGATGGTAAGAAACTATATTCCGCTAATTATTACGATGTTAAAGGCAGAATTACAAAAAAGGTCTCAAGCAATCATATGAATGAATATGAAGTGGATAACATTACTTATTCTTTTACTGATAAACCATTAACAATAAGTCATACCCATACAGCAATAAATACAACAGAATTATATACTTATGTTTATGATCATGCAGAACGCCTGCAAGAAGTAAGACACAAGTTAAATGGGAATAGTGAAGTAAAGCTTGTTATCAATACCTATGATAAGTTAGGGAGATTAAAAACAAAAACGCATCATGGCACTTCAGGACATAAGCTGACTTATGAATATAATATACGTAATTGGTTGACCCAAATCAGCGGAACACTTTTCGAACAAAATCTTTATTATAACACAGGAAATGGAAGTCAATGTTATAATGGCAATATTGGAAGTATGACTTGGAAGAGTGGGGAAGACGGTATACGTGGTTATAAGTTTACTTATGATAATATGAGTCGCATGAGAAATGCTATTTATGGCGAAGGAACAAGTATCACTCCTTCTACAGGAAAAAACTTCTCAGAGAATGTGATCGGTTATGATTATAATGGAAATATTACCGGTCTACAAAGATATGGTAAGATGAGTGGAAGTACTTATGGAAAGATTGATGATTTAACCTTAACGTATGTGGGCAATCAACTTAATAATGTGACCGATGCCGCAACAGATCCTCTTTATAATGGTGCATTTAACTTCGTTGATGGCAATAAAACTTCTATTCAGGAGTACAAATATGATGCTAATGGTAATTTAGAACAAGATTATAATAAGAAAATAGCTAATATTCAATATAATAGTTTAAATTTGCCAAGTACACTACAATTTGCAAATGGTAATAGCACGGATTACTTATATGGTGCTGATGGTATGAAACGACGAGTAACTCATAAAACAGCAATTGCCAATATTTCCGTACCAATGGGACAGATAAAGGAATTGGCAAATAGTCAGATTTCTCAGACTAATACTACTGACTATTGTAATAATGTGATCTATGAAAATGGAGTTCTAAGCATGATTCTCACTGAAGAAGGTTATGTGACGTTAAATGGAGATACTCCTATTTATCATTATTACCTGAAAGATCATCAAGGCAATAATCGCATAGTCATGAACCAAAATGGGACAACGGTTGAACAAGTTAATCACTATTATCCGTTTGGTGGCTTGTTTGGCGAGGGAATAGCTACTAGTAACCAGAATTACAAGTATAATGGGAAAGAGTTGGATCGTATGCATGGATTAGATTGGTATGATTATGAAGCGAGGCATTATGATATGGCATTAGGAAGATTTACGACGATAGATCCATTAACAGAAAAATATTATTGGATTAGTTCTTATACATATTGCCTGAATAACCCTGCAAATCTCATTGACCCGGATGGTAGGGACTGGTATCGTATTAAAGATGAGAATAATGAATGGACATACCAGTGGAGTACGGAAATTCATTCACAAAAAGAATTGGATAAGACTATAAAAGGAGCAGAATATTTAGGACTAACATATAAGTCTGATAATACATATTATAGTTTATTTGGTCAAACAGAAGATGCAAACACAAAGGAGGGTAAAGCTATGAGCAAATTGGACGCTGCGATAATTAACTATGTTGATTTTCTAAAAGAGAGTGTAATTGATCCTGAAATAAAACAAAGACAAACAGATTTTGACATTGGGGCATACGCAAGAACATCCGCTCTTGGTTTAACAGAAGATACCTATTTTAGTTTTGAATATGGAGCACAGGGAAATACTGGTATAGCCTATTATTATATGATAGGTAGAGGGCAACAAAATAAGGGAATTTTTGAAAGCTGGACAACAACAAATAGCTTCATTTATAATTCAAACAGGGGAACTGGTAGTATGAAATCTGGATATAATTTAAGATTTCCGAGAAGTGGTGGATCAAGCAACAACTGGAGTGCACGAGTCGTCTTTACTACTAAAGAAGCAAAAAATAACACCTATTCTATATTCAAAAAACTATTTTTTTATGAAAACAAATAATTTTTTTTGTATATACATTGTATTATGTCCATTCTTTATTTTTTTCACCAACGAGATAGATAAAGAATTATCATCCCCCTTTTACTCTAAAGATGGAAAATTTGAAATTGACAATAAAGATACAATCTCTGCGCGCTTCCCCTTTTTAGCAGACATATTAGACTTCTATTATGTCTATTACTTGGCAATGCCTGATAACCTTGATGAATTGGAGGAGTTTATTGATAGTATGCATGTTGCATATCCAGAAGAATTATATTATTATGACATACTAAAAAAACAAACTCTTGTAACTCTGAAAGAAAATAAAGTACATCTATTTTTTAGAGAAAATGAGTGTGAATTTCAACTGTGGATGCAAGAAAAGGATAGTACTATATTATTGTATAATGTGGGTAAGAAATGTTGTGATTTGGATTGTTTCCCACATCCGGAGGAGAAATTTGCAATAACAAATCAGTTAGTTAATTCTACACCAAAAGCATTTAATGCAAAAAATAAAATTATTATAATGAAAACACAGCTCTCTAATGTTCTTCTAAATGAGATAATGACCATTTCTCAGAAATATAAGATGGATAAAGATAAAGCTATTTTAATTGGCTATATAAGGAATGATGGGCTCTTTAATTATTGCAATAAAGAAAGAATCGATAACAATGAACCTTATTTCAAAGAAATAGAAATCATGTTGAAGCAATTCTGTGATGAGAATGGTATATATAGATTGGTATTTTATACATACTGCCCTCATAGCAGCGTTCTTTAGAATCTTTTCCCGCTAGTATGTGATTATGTATGAAGTAACATCAAATGACATAGGTTCTTATTTATCAGATAACATCAACTGATAGTCCCTTTGTGGAATGGAGTCTCGAAAGACCAGAAAGAGTGATAAAGTGCAAGGCTAACAATAAGATATTGCAATCTGCTCATACTAAACTAAAATAAAAGTTTTCATCAATATTGCCTACATCCTACACCAATTAGCATTTTCCTCTGAATATCAGCTATATATCGG
>ULMJ01007844.1_pt1 | contig 22631 bp, 12 predicted proteins | sample 1951641 | NCBI WGS metagenome assembly ULMJ01 (sample SAMEA4835550, study PRJEB28245) | human gut metagenome | biome: gut microbiome; material: fecal sample | place: Denmark | collected 2008 | reverse complement strand
TTTCCGCACAAAGTGTTTCGTGGCCCGAAGTAACCACCGATGCTAAACCGGCTGCCCGCTGGTGGTGGATGGGAAGTGCGGTAGACGCTGCGAATCTGACTCATAATCTGGAAGCGTATTCGGAAGCGGGAATGGGGACAATGGAAATTACCCCTATCTATGGTGTGCAGGGAAACGATGCGAATGATATTCAGTTTCTCTCCCCGCAGTGGATGCAGATGTTGCGCCATACGGAAAGCGAAGCTGCACGTCTGGGCATGAAGATAGACATGAATACAGGTACCGGATGGCCCTTTGGTGGTCCGGAAGTGAGTATCAAAGATGCTGCTTGCAAATTGCTGATTGAGGAGTATACATTGAAGGGCGGAGAACGCCTGAAAACAAAAATAGAAGTGGTGGACGAAAAGCAACGGCCGCATGCTAAGCTCTCCCGCCTGATGGCTTTCAGAGTACTTCCCGATTCTTCTACTCCGAAAGAGCAAAAGGCAAGACCTTGTTTTAATCTGACATCTAAAGTGAAAGACGGAAAGCTGAACTGGAAAGCCCCGAAAGGCGAGTGGCGCCTGATTGCCGTTTTCACCGGAAAGACCTTACAGAAAGTGAAGCGCGCCGCCCCCGGTGGCGAAGGATATGTGATGAACCATTTCTCTGCAAGAGCCGTCTCGAACTATTTGGGACGCTTTGAACGCGCCTTTACCGAAACTCCGACCGACTATCCTCATAACTTCTTTAATGACTCCTACGAAGTATATGGAGCCGATTGGACAGAAGACCTGTTCGAACAATTCGCCCTTCGTCGTGGCTATAGGCTGGAAGACTTCCTGCCCGAGTTTCTCTCACAAGAGCGTACAGAGACCACCCGCCGCATCATTTCCGATTACCGGGAAACCTTGGGTGAACTCCTGCAAGAGAACTTCACCCGCCAATGGACGGATTGGGCTCATAAACATGGTTCACGTACCCGCAACCAGGCGCATGGCTCACCCGGTAACCTGATAGACCTTTATGCAACGGTTGATGTACCGGAATGTGAAGGCTTTGGATTATCCGATTTCGGCATCCGTGGATTGCGTAAAGATTCCCTGACACGTCCCAATGATTCGGACCTTTCCATGTTGAAGTATGCTTCTTCGGCAGCGCACATAGCCGGAAAGCCCTTCACAACTTCAGAAACATTTACATGGCTGACGGAGCATTTCCGCACGTCGCTTTCGCAGTGCAAGCCTGATATAGACTTGATGTTTATTTCGGGTGTAAACCATACGTATTTCCACGGTACTACTTATTCGCCTGTTGAGGCTGCATGGCCGGGATGGAAGTTTTATGCTTCCATCGATATGAGTCCCACGAACAATATCTGGCGGGATGCACCTGCGTTTTTCGATTATATCACCCGTTGTCAGAGCTTCCTGCAAATGGGACAGCCGGACAATGATTTCCTGGTATATCTGCCTGTGTATGACATGTGGGATGAACAGGATGGGCGTTTGTTGCTGTTTGACATTCATAAAATGGCACAACGTGCGCCGCGTTTTATTGAAGCGGTGCATCGCATCTATGGTGCGGGCTATGATATGGATTATATTTCTGATAACTTCATTCGTAATGCTATGTGCCAGGATGGCAAGATATTGACTTCCGGTGGTGTTTCCTATAAAGCTTTGGTGGTTCCCGGTGCCCGCCTGATGCCTGCTGATGTGTTGGAAAAACTGCTCCGATTGGCAGACGAAGGTGCTGTGATTGTTTTTCTGGAACAATATCCGGAAGATGTGCCGGGACTTAACTCTTTGTCCGGGCGCCGTGCGGAGTTCAATAAGGTTCTTGCACAGATAAAGGAGCGCGAAGGAAAAGGAAATGTGATTTTCGGGACAGACTATGCCCGCACACTGGCTGCCACTGCCGCTGTTCCCGAAGATATGAAAACGACTTTCGGGTTGAGCAGTATTCGTCGCTCGCATCCTGAAGGACATCATTATTTCATTTCCGCCCTGAAAGCAGAAGATACGGAAGGTTGGGTGCCATTGGCTGTGCAGGCGCGTTCTGCGATGCTTTATAATCCGATGAATGGCACATCGGGAAAAGCGCGTTTGCGTCAGGATAATGGTAAGACAGAAGTTTTTCTGCAACTGGCATCCGGTGAATCTGTGATATTGAAGACATTCGACAATCAGGATGTTACCGTGCCGGAATATGGGTATTGGACGCCTATGTTGGGAGAGAATGAAGTGAAGAATCTACTTTCTGATAAACAGTGGGGTTTCCGATTTGTTGAATCCACTCCGGCAGTAGGTATCACTCCGGATAGTGTATCACTTGGCTCCTGGACGGAACTTGCCGCCGAAGGTGTGAAGAATGCAATGGGGGCCGCATGCTATACCACTACATTTACTGTGAAGAATCCTGCTGAGGTTGCAGAGTGGATGTTGGATCTCGGTGATGTTCGTGAAAGTGCCCGTGTACGTATCAACGGTCAGGAAGTGGCTACGCTTTTTGCTGTACCTTATCGTTGCCTGATAGGTAAATACCTTCGTGCGGGGGCGAATATGCTTGAAGTGGAAGTTACCAATCTTCCTGCCAATCGTATTGCCGATATGGATCGCAACAATGTTCCCTGGCGTATTTATAAAGATGCCAATATCGTGAATATCCATTATAAGAAGGATAATTATGGAAAATGGGATCCTGTTCCAAGCGGTTTGTTGGGGCCTGTAAGTCTTGTGCCTATGGAGGCTTTAAAGTGAGTAAGAATGACGAAACAATTGTATATGGCTGTAGCCATTTGTTTATGGGCGCTCAGTGCCTGCCAATCTTCAACGTATAAGTATGAAGCTATCTATCGTGATTTGCCTTTCGACATGCCACGAGTGGAGTCTCCAAAGTTTCCCGACCGCCAAGTGAATCTTGTTGATTTCGGTGCGGTGGGTAATGGTGAGGAACTCTGTACCGAGGCATTTGCCAAAGCTATCGATGCTTTGGCGCAAAAAGGAGGCGGACACCTGATTGTTCCTGCCGGAGTCTGGTTTACCGGACCTATTGTGTTGAAAAGCAACATAGACTTGCATCTGGAAAAAGGTGCTGTCATTCTCTTCTCGCCTGATGTGGATTTATATCCGTTGGTGGAAACTGTTTTTGAAGGATTGGATACCCGTCGTTGTCAGTCGCCTGTCTCCGGGCGTAATTTGGAGAATGTGGCAATTACAGGTGAAGGTGCTATCGACGGTAACGGACATTATTGGCGCCCTCTGAAGCGGGAGAAGGTGACAGAGAGCGTATGGAAACAGACCACAGCCCGGGGGGGAGTTTATAAACGCCCTACTTATTGGTTCCCTTATCCACAGACATTGAAAGGGGATACCATCAGCAATATGAATGTACCCCAGAACCTGAAGAGTGAAGAGGAATGGCAAAGTGTCCGCCATTTCCTCCGTCCGGTGATGGTGAGCTTGATAGAGTGTAAAAATGTATGGTTGCAAGGTGTTATCTTTCAGAATTCACCGGCATGGAATCTGCATCCGTTGATGTGCGAGAATGTACTGATAGAAGAAGTGCAAGTACGAAATCCGAGTTATGCACAAAATGGTGATGGGCTGGATTTGGAGTCTTGTAAGAATACGCTGATAGTAAACTCTACCTTTGATGTGGGTGATGACGGTATTTGCCTGAAGAGTGGCAAAGACGAAGATGGCCGCCGCAGGGGACGTGTCTGCGAGAATGTGGTTGTAGATGGTTGTACGGTGTTCAAGGGGCACGGAGGGTTTGTGGTTGGTAGTGAGATGAGTGGTGGTGTGCGCAATGTTTCTGTCAGCAACTGTCAGTTCCTGGGCACGGATGTAGGTTTGCGTTTCAAGAGTAAACGTGGACGTGGCGGAGTGGTGGAGAATATCTGGATACGTAATATATCTATGATAGATATTCCGACAGAACCGATAACATTCAATCTTTATTATGGAGGTAAGTCGGCAGTTGAAGTGCTGGAAAGCGGTGAAGTGGTGCCTGCTAAGGTAGAGCCGATGCCGGTGGATGAAACGACGCCTTGTTTCCGGAATATTCATGTCGAGAATTTGGTTTGTGCCGGTGCCCGTCGTGCCTTGTTCTTCAATGGCATTCCGGAAATGCCGATTGACGGCATTACATTGAAGAATGTGGATATCTCTTCAAAGCTGGGAGCAGATTTGTATATAGCAAAAATATTGTAATGGAGAATGTGAATATCCGCCATGAAGAGGGCGAGAAGGTTGTGACTCGTTATTGTGAGAATGTAAGGTGAATCAATACTTTTGAAATCTGTCAGAAACAATATCTTTTCAGTCAAAACTAATACAGAGTATAGGGGAGTAATCCCCTATTTTTGTATCGTCAAAAATCTATTTAATATCATGAAACATTGCTTTTTTGCGGTCGACTTGGGAGCTACCAGCGGTCGTACAATCTTAGGAACATTCACGCCACAAGGATTGGAATTGCAGGATGTGAACCGTTTCCCCAACCATCTGATTGAAGTAGGAGGACACTACTACTGGGATATTTATGAATTGTATCGTCATATTGTGGAAGGCTTGAAACTGGCTGCCCGCATGGAGGATGTACAGATAACTTCTATCGGTATCGATACCTGGGGAGTGGATTTTGTATGTGTGGGCAAAGACGGAGGATTGCTTCGCCAACCCTATTCCTACCGCGATCCTCATACGGTGGGAGCACCCGAGGCTTTCTTTGCCCGTGTTCCCCGTAAACAGGTATATGGATGGACAGGCATTCAGGTCATGAATTTTAATTCACTTTTTCAACTGGATACATTACGTCGTAATAATGACAGTGCACTGGCGGCGGCTGATAAGTTGCTTTTTATGCCAGATGCACTTAGTTATCTGTTGACGGGCGAGATGGTGACGGAATATACCATTGCCAGCACTGCGCAACTGGTGAATGCCGAAACGCGCCGTTTGGAACCTGCTTTGCTCGCAGCACTCGGACTGACGGAAGATAACTTCGGCCGTTTCGTATATCCGGGTGAGAAAGTGGGGGTACTGACAAAAGAAATACAAACCATTACCGGACTGGGCGCCATACCTGTAATTGCCGTTGCCGGACATGATACCGCTTCGGCCGTTGCCGCTGTACCTGCTTTGGACCGTAACTTTGCTTATCTGAGTAGCGGCACATGGTCGCTGATGGGAGTGGAGACTGATGCACCTGTCATCAATGAGGAAACCGAAGCGTTGAACTTCACTAACGAGGGAGGCGTAGACGGAACAATCCGCTTATTGAAAAATATTTGTGGAATGTGGCTGCTGGAACGCTGCCGTTGCAGTTGGGAAGAAATCTCTTATCCCGAACTAATCGCTGAAGCACAAGCATGCGAACCATTTCGCAGCCTGATAAATCCGGATGACGCTTTGTTTGCCAATCCGGCAAATATGGAGCAAGCCATCCGTGCCTATTGCGCCGATCATAGCCAGCCGATACCGGAAACCCGTGGACAAGTGGTGCGTTGCATTTTCGAGAGCCTGGCACTGCGTTACCGACAGGTTTTAGAGAATTTGCGCGAGCTTTCTCCACGCCCGGTAGAAGTGTTGCACGTCATCGGTGGTGGAAGCCGTAACGATTTGCTGAACCAGTGGACCGCTAATGCGGTGGGTGTACTCGTGGTTGCCGGACCGTCGGAAGCGACAGCCATCGGCAATGTAATGATACAAGCCCTGACGGCCGGCGCGGCAAATGACGTCGCCTCCATGCGTCAGCTCATTAATCGTTCTATACCGTTGAAAACCTTCACACCCGCAGATGTGGAAGTATGGAATGAGGCCTATCAGCAATTCTTGCAGTTGGCATAACCCCCTTCTCGCCTTGTAATTAATAATTTATGTTTAATAATTTATATTTAAATTTAGTACCATCATGAAAGAAGAATTAATTCAGAAAGCCTATGAAGTGGCAAAAGAACGCTACGCAGCTATTGGCGTGGATGTAGAAAAAGCAATGGATGCTTTGCAAAAGATTTCCCTCTCCTTGCACTGCTGGCAGGCAGATGATGTAGCCGGATTTGAAGCACAAGGTGCTCTGACCGGAGGCATTCAGGCTACGGGAAATTATCCCGGCAAAGCTCGCAATATGGAAGAATTGAGACAAGATGTGCTGAAAGCAGCCAGCTATATTCCTGGAACCCATCGCCTGAATTTGCATGAAATCTACGGTGATTTCGGTGGTAAGTTCGTTGACCGCGACCAGGTGGAACCGGCTCATTTTGAAAGCTGGATGCAGTGGGCAGCCGAGAACAATATGAAGCTGGACTTCAACTCTACTTCTTTCTCTCATCCGAAAAGTGGCAATCTTTCTCTTTCAAACCCGGATAAAGGTATCCGTGATTTTTGGGTAGAACATACAAAACGTTGCCGTGCCATTGCCGAAGAGATGGGACGTCGCCAGGGTGATCCTTGTATTATGAACTTGTGGGTGCATGACGGTAGCAAGGATATTACCGTGAACCGTATGTTGTATCGCGATTTATTGAAGGATTCTCTCGATCGTATCTTCGAAGTGGAATATAAGAATATGAAAGATTGCGTTGAATCTAAAGTATTCGGTATCGGTCTGGAAAGCTACACAGTAGGTTCTAATGATTTCTATATCGGCTATGGCGTAAGCCGTAACAAGATTGTTACGTTGGATACCGGTCACTTCCATCCGACGGAAAGTGTTGCCGATAAGTTGTCCTCACTGTTGTTGTTCATCCCTGAAATCATGTTGCACGTGAGCCGTCCGGTACGTTGGGATTCTGACCACGTAACGATTATGAACGATGAGACAATGGATCTCTGCAAGGAAATTGTACGTTGCAATGCTCTTGATCGTGTACATATCGGTCTGGACTATTTCGATGCTTCTATTAATCGTATCGGTGCTTATGTGATTGGTAGCCGTGCCACTCAGAAGTGTGTGCTGCAAGCTCTGTTGGAGCCGCTGGATACATTGCGCAAATATGAAGCAAACGACCAGTTGTTCGAACGTCTTGCCCTGCTTGAAGAAGGTAAATCTCTGCCTTGGAATGCTGTTTGGGATATGTTCTGCTTGAAGAACGGTGTACCTGTAGGTGAAGAATTTATCGCTGAGATACAGAAGTACGAAGCGGATGTTACTTCAAAGCGTAACTAAGTGATTAACGGTTAGTGATAAGTGTTTAGCGGGAAAACAGTATCTTTGTGCAGTTTCTTATGCTAAGCACTCATCATTAATCACTAAACGTTATTATCATGAATACACTGATAGGATTGTTGATTATAGCTATCGGAAGCTTTGGACAGAGTAGTTCGTATGTGCCTATCAACAAAGTGAAAAACTGGTCGTGGGAAAGTTTCTGGCTGGTGCAAGGTATATTTGCCTGGTTGGTATTTCCGTTATTGGGTGCAATGCTTGCTATTCCGGCGGGAAGCTCCTTACTGGAACTCTGGGGGGCAGGTGGAGCTTTGCCAGCCATGGTCTATGGTGTTCTGTGGGGTGTGGGTGGATTGACGTTCGGATTGAGCATGCGCTATTTGGGTGTAGCACTCGGACAGAGTATTGCTCTCGGCACATGTGCAGGTTTCGGAACGCTCTTCCCGGCTTTGTTTGCCGGAAAAGACTTACTGCATGGCGAGGGGCTGATGTTGCTCATCGGAGTGTGTATCACGCTGGCGGGTATTGCCATTATCGGATATGCCGGTAGTCTTCGCTCCAAGAATATGACGGAAGAGGAAAAACGCGCGGCTGTTAAGGACTTTGCGCTGACGAAAGGTTTACTTGTGGCTCTGCTGGCAGGTGTGATGAGCGCTTGTTTTGCTCTCGGACTGGATGCCGGAACACCGATTAAGCAGGCTGCGCTTGATGGTGGGGTAGAGGCCTTGTATGCCGGACTGCCTGTAATCTTCCTGGTGACTCTTGGTGGCTTTTGCACGAATGCTGCTTACTGTATCTGGCAGAATGTCAAGAATAAGACAGGTAATGAATATCTTTCTGTGAAAGGTTCGGTTCTGACGAATAATCTTTTGTTCTGTGCTTTGGCTGGTGTACTGTGGTATTCGCAGTTCTTCGGACTCGAGATGGGCAAGAGCTTTCTTTCGGATAATCCTGTGCTGCTTGCTTTTTCCTGGAGCATCCTGATGTCGCTGAATGTTACGTTCAGTAATGTCTGGGGGATTCTGCTGAAAGAGTGGAAAGGGGTCAGCAACACTACAGTCGCAGTACTTGTACTCGGTCTGTTAGTGCTGATATCTTCTATTATTGTGGTAGCTATGGCACAGGCGTAAATAGTATATATAGCTACGAGCTACAAGCTACAAGTGCCTTTCGGTGTGATAGCGCAGTAACTCGTAGCTTGTAACTCGTAACTTAATTTATTATAATGAAATCAATTCTCGAAAATCGCCCGGCATTGGCTTATGCAGTCAGTCAAGTGGCAGAAGTGGCCGGATATCTCTGGCAAAAAGGGTGGGCTGAACGTAATGGCGGTAACATCACCCTGAATATTACTGAGTTTGTGGACGATGAAATAAAGGCATTGCCTGCCATCAGCGAAGTAAAACAAATAGGCACTACTCTTCCTTTTTTAAAAGGTTGTTACTTCTATTGCAAAGGCACTAATAAACGTATGCGCGATTTGGCCCGTTGGCCGATGGAGCATGGCTCTGTCATCCGTATTCAGGACGATTGTGCCAGCTATGTTATCATTGCTGACCATCCGGTGATGCCTACTTCAGAGTTGCCTGCCCACCTCAGTGTGCACAATCGCCTGATAGAAAAGGGTTCTCCTTACAAAGCTTCTTTGCATACTCATCCTATCGAACTGATTGCCATGACCCATTGCAAGAAATTCCTGGAGAAAGATGTAGCTACTAATTTGCTTTGGAGTATGATTCCTGAAACGAAGGCATTCTGTCCGCGTGGTTTAGGTATCATTCCTTACGAACTGCCAAGTTCCGTGAAACTGGCGGAAGCTACCATTGAGCAACTTGAAGACTATGATGTGGCAATGTGGGAAAAACACGGAGTTTTTGCCGTGGATGTAGATATTATGTCGGCTTTCGATCAAGTAGATGTACTGAATAAATCCGCTCTGATTTATATTGCTGCCAAAAATATGGGCTTCGAACCTGATGGTATGAGCCTGGAGCAAATGCAGGAAATGACTCGTGCGTTCAATCTGCCTAAATGATAACTAAGTAGATAGCAGTAGATACTGTTATCTACTTGCTACTTAAAACTATATGATGAAACGAATATTCTCTTCTCTTGTTCTTCTGTTAGCAGTGTCAGCCCTTTTCGCCCAAACTAAGATGACAGCAAGAGAAGCCGCTCTAAAGATTGCAGACCGCATTCTTACCAGCACCACGTATGAGTTTAAGAATACAAAGACGGGAGAAACCTATCAATCTGTCAGGAAATTACCTCTTGATATGAATGTGAAGGTTGCTTGTAAGTATAATAACTGGCACTATACGAACGGGGTGACGAACATGGCCCTCATGGAGCTGGGGGATAAACTCAGTGACAAGCAATATGAAAAATATGTTCTGAAGAACATGAATTTTGTGTTTAACGAGGGCAATCTCGAATTCTTCCGCAAGCAGTATGACGAAGCCTTCAAACAAGACGGCTGGAATGCTGTCCGTAAATTGAGTTGGCACATGATTTTCCGTGGCAAACGCCTGGATGATAACGGTCCGATGGGAGCCAGCCTGATTGAGTTGCAGATGAAGTATCCCAATGATGCTTTTCTGGGTTACATCAATGAAACTGCCGAGCATCTGAACTATGGCGAGCCTCGTCTGGTGGATGGTACGATTGCCCGTATATGGCCGCATGTCAATACCATCTGGGCCGATGACGCTTTTATGGCTATTTCTTTCCTGGCGCGTATGGGTAAGATGACCGGTGATGGGAAGTATTTCGATGATGCAGTGAATCAGGTATTGAATTATACCCGCTACCTCTGGTGTCCTGAAAAACAGATTTATTATCACTGTTATCATACCGATAATAAAGAACATGGAGTGGCTCATTGGAGCCGTGCCAACGGTTGGGTATTCATGGCACAAGCCGATTTGCTCAGTATGATGCCGGAGAATCATCCGATGCGCGAAGCGGTTATTGAGAACTTTCGCCGGCAGGCCAGTGGGGTAGCCCGTTATCAGGGTAAAAACGGACTTTGGCATCAACTGCTTGATAAAGAAGATTCTTATGAAGAAATCACAGGTACGGCAATGTTTGTGTTCGGCATTGCCCGTGGCGTGAAGGAAGGGTGGTTGCATCCCGACTTTATTTATGTGGCTGAGCAAGGCTTGAAGGGTATGATGACAAAGATTTCCGATGATGGTGACGTCACTTCTATTTGTGTGGGAACCGGAATCATGCCTTCCGTGGTATATTATTATAATCGTCCTACTCAAGAGAATGATCCTATGGGGGAAGGTCCTGTACTCCGTGCACTTGTCGAGATGATGGATGCTCCCAAGTATACTGAAATCAAGGCAGAACAACAATATGATAAGATTGTCGTAAAGAAATAGTACTCCATTTCTTTATTCGTATTTATTAGTCCGCTTCGGGAAATTTCATAATTAACCTGTAGCGGACATTCTTTATTCATAAATTATTCTTATTTTTGCCCTAATCTTATCATGCAAAACACGTATTTATGACTAAGAATTATAATGATTTAGGGGTTGAATTCAAATATTTGATAGTAAACGACATGGACCAGAAGTTTGGTCTGTGGGTAAATACTGTAGGTTTTCAGGCTATTCAGCCAAATTCTCCTTATCCCTTGAAAGACCATCCTTCCGGTTATTTCTTCAATGCTCAGAAAGGGCGTGTTTTGCGTGAGTATCAATTGGTTTATATCACTAAAGGGCGTGGATTATTCACTTCCGAGACAACTCCTGAGAAGCAGGTCTGCAAAGGGCGGCTTATGGTGCTTTTTCCGGGCCAATGGCACACGTATCATCCTTACCAGCAGACGGGATGGAACGAATACTATATCGGATTCGAAGGTCCGGTCATTGACGATATGCTGAAAGGAGGCTTCCTTTCTAAAGATAATCAGGTATTGGAAGTGGGGTTGAATGAAGAACTGGTCACACTCTTTTCGCGTGCTTTGGAGATTGCCGAGGCGGATAAGATTTCTTCCCAGCAATATCTTGCCGGTATTGTTCTGCACATGATGGGGATGATTCTTTCTATTTCTAAGAATAAGATATTTGAAGTAGGGGATGTGGACCAGAAGATAGAACAGGCTAAAATTATAATGAATGAGAATGTGTTCAAGGATATTGACCCGGAAGAACTTGCGATGAAACTGAACATCAGTTATTCTTGGTTCCGCAAGGTGTTTAAGGATTATACAGGATATGCCCCCGCTAAATACTTTCAGGAACTGAAGTTGCGTAAAGCCAAACAATTGCTGATAGGCACTTCACAATCAGTCAAAGAAATATCTTTTATGCTCGATTATAAGTCTACCGAGCACTTCTTCTCTCTTTTTAAGAAGCGTACGGGGTTTACTCCATTGGAGTATCGGTCTTTCGGGCGCGAAACCAATGTGGAAGAAGAGGAATTGCTGTAAATTTATCAGAAGCTTTTGATCGTTATCATGCAATATACCTATAAATAGCGATTGCGGCGTATTGCACTATCGAATACTCTCATTCATATTTTACCTGCATATAGCGATTGTTTTGTTTCCCATTTATAGAGACCTTTGCAGCGATTTATTAACTGCATAAAATTCTTTGTAAATTGAAAGCAAATATAAAAAAACTCTCCTTTCTTCTTGTCTTGTTATTTTCTTCATTAGCAGTGTATTCACAAGGTGGTAGGGCAATGATTTCCGGTAAGATATTATCTACCGAGAAAGAAATTGTTGATTTCGCAACCGTCTATCTCAAAGGTACCAGTTACGGAGGTACCACTAACCGGGAAGGTATCTATCATATAAAGGCTCCGGCAGGTAACTATACATTGGTAGTGTCCGCCGTTGGCTATAAAACGGTGGAGAAGCAAGTGAAGCTGGTGGCAGAAGACAGAGTGAGACAGAACCTTACGATTACCCCGGAAACACAGCAACTGGATGAAGTAACCATCGTATCAACAGGGGTGACCCGCCTGAAACGTTCCGCCTTCAATGCAGTGGCGGTAGATACTAAAGAATTGCAGAACACTACGAAGAATCTGAGCGATGCCTTGACCAAGGCTCCGGGTATGAAGCTCCGTGAATCGGGTGGTGTAGGTTCCGATATGCAGCTCATGCTGGACGGATTCAGCGGAAAACATGTGAAAGTGTTTATTGACGGTATCCCGCAGGAAGGCGTAGGGAGTTCGTTCGGACTGAACAATATCCCTGTGAACTTTGCCGACCGTATTGAGATATATAAAGGTGTAGTACCTGTTGGATTCGGCACGGATGCCATCGGTGGTGTCATCAATATCGTTACTAATAAAAAGCGCCGGCGATGGTTCCTGGATGCATCCTATTCTTATGGTTCGTTCAATACGCATAAGTCTTATGTCAACTTCGGACAAACCTTCAAGAATGGTTTTACGTATGAAATCAATGCTTTCCAGAACTATTCGGATAATGACTATTACGTAGACGCTCCGGTGGAAGACTTCGAAACGGGAAGAATCGATAAGGATAAAAAAGTACGCGTGAAACGTTTTAATGATACCTACCATAACGAAGCTGTCATCGGCAAACTGGGTGTAGTGGATAAATCATGGGCAGACCGTCTGATGTTCGGTTTCACCTATTCGAATATGTACAAGGATATACAGACGGGTGTGCGGCAGGAAATAGTGTACGGACAGAAGCACCGCAAGGGACATTCGCTGATGCCATCAATGGAATATTATAAGCGTGACCTGTTTGCCAAAGGTCTGGATGTGGCGCTGACTGCCAACTATAATAAGAATGAGACCACTAATGTGGATACCGCATCCTATAAATATAACTGGTATGGAGACAAAGCCCGACTGAACTCACCCGGCGAACAGTCGTACCAGCATTCGCGGGCGGATAATGACAACTGGAACGGCACACTAACCGTCAATTATCGCATTGATAAATTGCAGATGCTGACCTTCAACCATGTGCTGAATGCTTTCACCCGTTCTAACACTTCGTTGCTCGCCAAGGAAGCGCAGTCGGAAGCCATTGATAAAGAAACCCGCAAAAATATTTCCGGTTTGTCCTATCGCCTGATGCCGTCCGAAGATTGGAACTTCTCCGTCTTTGGCAAATACTATCATCAGTTTGTGGCAGGGCCGATTGCCACCAACACCAATCAGACTGACTATGTGCGTACTACCCGTAACGCCAGCTCGTTCGGCTATGGCGCGGCAGGTACCTATTTCATATTACCCGGTCTGCAGGTGAAACTTTCTTATGAGAAGGCTTACCGCCTGCCCACTATCGAAGAGATGTTCGGTGATGAAGACTTGGAAAAAGGAGACATAGGCATCAAACCCGAAAACAGTGATAACGTAAACCTTAATCTCAGCTATAACAAAGTCTTCGGGAAACATTCCGTATACGTGGAAGGCGGTCTGATATACCGCAATACGAAAGATTATATTCAGCGTAACATTGCCGACCTGAGTGGAGGAAAATCAGCAGCCACTTACATCAACTATGGCAAAGTGCTGACCAAGGGGTATAATATCTCCGCCCGCTATGGTTTCGGGAGATGGCTGAGTATTGGTGGAAACTTTACGAAGATGAATGTGCGTGATAATATGAAGACCTCCATCTCCAGTAGTGCGGCAAACCTTGCGTATAAAGAGCGTATGCCGAACCTGCCCTATATGTTTGCCGACTCGGATGTGACATTCTACTGGCGCAACCTCTGGAAGAAAGGCAATACACTGACGGTATCTTATGACAACCAGTACCTGCACAGTTTCACCTATTATTCTTCTATTATCGGTTCGAATAAGGGAGATTATATGGTGCCCAGTCAATTTTCGCACAATCTGGCTCTTTCTTACAGCCTTCAGGGTGGGCGTTACAATCTGTCGTTTGAGTGCCGCAATCTCACGGACGAGAAACTGTATGACAACTTCAGCCTTCAGCGGGCCGGACGGGCATTCTATGGCAAGGTGCGTGTATACTTTGGAAATTAGAGATAATTGATTAGATAAATAGTATAAATTTAGTTTAATATGAAAGGTAAAAACAACATGAAGAAGAATTATTTACTGACCGGGCTCTTTGCCACTGTGCTAACCGGATTAGCATTGACAGCGTGTACGGATGAAGAGCCAAGCCTCGGTGGCGGCACTGTAGAAAAGGGTGAATATGTTATCGCATCCTCTGTCACGGCTTCGGGAAATACCACCAACGTTTTGGTTTCTTCCAAGACGTTGGATAATGGAACGGTTTCTACCATCAACAATGGTTTGGTGAACGATGGTGCAACGCAGTGGGTGTTCTATAAGAACCAATATCTGTATGGCCTGACCTATAATCAAGGGAATGCCGGAACCACCCGCTCGTTCTATATGAATGCTAACTATGATGTAGTGGCGCGTTCGGGCGAATACGCCGTGAAACGCTTCACTACTTATGGCATCTTTGATAAATACATCATCACAGCTTCTACCGGTGACGGCTATACCGGATATGCTGACGAGAACGGTTATCTGCCGAAAACATTCTTGTTCTCTTATCTGGATGTACCGGCCGAAACATATACGACCAATGATACTCAGGAAAAAGCATACTTGTCCGAGAACTTTCTGGGCAATGGTGAGTTTGTGACGCTGGCAGGTATCCTGGAGCACAACAGCAAAATTTACAGTGCTGCCGTTCCGATGGGATTGAGCCAATATGGCTCTAAAGCCGATAACGGTAAATGGATATTGCCGGGCAATGAAGATCTGGTCAAGACTGAAGACGGCGGTTCTAACAGTAGTAGCTACAAGAAAGGTGAGTTGCAATGGACTCAGTATCCTAATGAATGCTGGGTGGCTATCTTTGACAACGAGAAGTTCACAACAAAGACACTTATCAAGACAGATAAAATCAGTTATGCCTGCGGACGTAATAAGTCTCAATACTACCAGACTATCTGGGCGGCAGATAATGGCGATATCTATGTGTTCTCTCCAAGTTATGCCAAAACGATGGATGACCCGCGCCAGCAGACCACTTTGCCGGCAGGCGTAGTGCGCATCCCCGGCGGAACACAGAATTTTGATGATTACTATTGCGACCTGGAAGCACAGTCGGGTGGAAAATCTTTTCTCCGTTGCTGGCACATCACAGGCGACTACTTCCTGATGCTCATGTACGACCGTCCTTTGACTGAGGAAGGCTTCGTTGCCAATCAACTGGCCATCTTCAAAGCAGGTAGCCAGAAGCTGACTTACGTAACAGGTCTGCCTTCTGCCGAGTTGATTTCCGGTTTCGGCAATGCACCTTATGCCGAGAATGGTTCTGTTTACATGACTGTGACAACTACCGATGGTAATCCTGCCATCTACAAGATTGAACCGGCAAGTGCGGTTGCTACCAAGGGAGTTACTATTGAAGCAACTCAGGTTAGTGGCGTAGGCAGATTGAGTCCTCGATGAGAAAGATATTCCGTAACATACATTTGTGGCTTTCCATCCCTTTCGGAGTGCTCATCACGCTAATCTGTTTTTCGGGTGCCGCGTTGGTCTTCGAGAAGGAAGTAATGGAGTTATGTCATCGCGACCTCTACTTTGTGAAGAAGGTTGAAGCCGTACCTCTGCCCATGGAGCAGTTGATGACCCGGGTGGCTGCCATCTTGCCGGATAGCATATCGGTGACGGGCGTCAACGTATCATCTGAACCTGAAAGAGCCTATCAAGTCACGCTCTCCAAACCCCGCCGTGCGTCTATGTATATAGACCAGTACACGGGCGAGGTTACGGGGAAGTATGAGCGTGCACCGTTCTTTAACGTCATGTTCAGGATGCACCGTTGGATGCTGGATTCGATGAAGCCGGATGGAGGAATCTTCTGGGGCAAGATTATTGTGGGAACCAGTACGCTGATGTTTGTGTTTGTGCTGATATCGGGCATTGTCATCTGGTGGCCGCGTACACGTAAGGCGCTGAAGAACAGCCTGAAGATAGTAGCAAACAAAGGCTGGCGCCGTTTCTGGTACGACCTGCATGTGGCTGGCGGAATGTATACGCTCGTTTTCCTTCTGGCAATGTCGCTTACGGGACTGACCTGGTCTTTCCAATGGTATAGGACAGGGTTCTATAAAGTGTTCGGAGTAGAAGTTGTGCCTGGCATGGGGCACGGCAATGCCGCCACCAACTCCACTGCCCGGAGCGGAAAGCCGGAAGGCAAACTTCGACATTCTCCTTACGCAAACTGGGAACGTGTGTACGAGCAGTTGGCCCAGGCAAACCCCGACTACCGGCAAATCAGCATATCCAACGGCTCCGCCAGTGTTGCCACAGATCGTTTCGGCAATCAGCGTGCCACGGACCGCTATAAGTTCAATCCTCGCAACGGTGAGATAACCGAAACTATCCTATACAGTGATTTGGAGAACTCCGGCAAGATTCGTGGCTGGATTTATTCCGTACACGTGGGTAGCTGGGGCGGCATGCTGACGCGTATATTGACCTTCATTGCAGCTCTGATAGGCGCAAGTCTGCCTCTGACCGGCTATTATCTGTGGATACGCAAGAAGGTGAAACGGAGGCGCGCAACGGGGGTGAGTACATCGCGTCTTGGTACTGAGCGCGTTGCATCGTAGGACTGAGCATACCACACTCCGGGACTGAATACCAAAAACACCCGGATGTTTTGCCCTAAAACATGGGGATGTTTTACCCTATAACACCCGGATGTTTTACCCCAAAACATCCGGGTGTTTTCAAATATAATATGGGGATGTTCTAACCTCTCAGTCCGGGACTGAAAAGTGCTGAGTCCTATACTCGAATCTGCTAAGTCTGTAGGAGAGGCTTGTTCATAACCGTACAGAAAGGAATCAGTTACGAGCTACAGGCTACAAGCTACAAGTGCCTTTCGGAACATAGCGCAGCTACTTGTAGCTTGTAGCCTGTAGCTCGTCAACTGATTCAAATCCACTACAATTATGTTCCAATACGCTTCCAGTCATTTTGTACAGGCAGAAAATCATTCTGTTCATTTATTGTTTGCCAGGGAATGTCTTTCTTTGTAAACTCGAATAATAAAGGTGAATACTATGAGTAGAAAGCACTTCTTTGGAACCATTCTTATTTTGCTTGCAGCCTTGGGCGTGCAGGCACAGCAAACAGAACGTCAATATCTTTCCGGCACTGGACTGGGCAACACGGTGACGTGGCAGTTTCGCGTCTCCGAAGGACGGGGTAGCGGACGTTGGAGTAAAATAGAAGTTCCCTCGCAATGGGAACTGCAAGGCTTCGGCGAATATACCTACGGTCGTTGGTATAAGAAGCCGGGTGTGAAGAATCCCAGTATGGAAGAAGGAACCTACAAGCGCTCCTTCCGTGTTCCGCGCGACTGGCAGGGGCAGAATGTGCGCCTGTGGTTTGATGGCGTAATGACGGATACGGAAGTGTTTGTCAATGGGAAATCGGCCGGTGAAGTACATCGTGGCGGATTCTACCGTTTCTCCTATGATATCACGGACTTGCTGAAATATGGAAGTTCCAATCAGATAGAAGTGCACGTTAAGAAGCACTCCGACAACAGCTCGGTGAACGCTGCCGAACGCAAAGCGGACTGGTGGCTGTTCGGCGGCATTTATCGTCCGGTGTGGCTGGAGGCTAAACCTGCCGTACACATTGAGCGTCTGGCGGTGGCGGCATCGGAAGATGGAACCGTCAAGGCGGAAGTGTACCTGCAAGGTGCTACGGGCGAAGAAAGCCTGATTGCAGAACTCACCCCCATCACCATGGATGCCCCCTCCTTCTCACGCGTAGGAGATGCTACTCCCGTGCGGGTAGCGAAGGATGCGTCAATGCAAACCCTGACTGCCAGTTGGAACGGTATTCGTCCCTGGACACCGGAGACTCCCAATCTTTATAACCTTACCGTTTCCCTGATGGATAAAGAAGGAACCCAAACCATTCATTCCATGACCACCCGTATCGGTTTCCGTACCATCGACTTCCGTCCCCGCGACGGACTCTATCTGAACGGTACCAAGCTTGTCATGAAAGGCATCAACCGCCACACCTTCCATCCTGACGGTGGACGAACCACAAATAAGGAACTCAGCATACAGGACGTGAAGCTCATCAAAGAAATGAATATGAATGCCGTCCGTTCCCATTATCCCCCCGATACACACTTTCTGGATGCCTGCGACTCTCTGGGGCTGCTCTACATTGACGAACTGGCAGGCTGGCAGAATGCTTACGATACTCCGACAGGGACAAAGCTTGTCCGCGAAATGCTGACCCGCGACGTCAATCATCCGTGCATCGTGCTCTGGAGCAATGGCAACGAAGGCGGATGGAACGTCGAACTCGATAGCCTTTTCCGTACTTACGACCCGCAACGTCGCCATGTTATTCATCCCTGGGCCGATTTCGATGAATTGGACACTCACCATTATCCTGCTTATCTGACCGGTGTAGGACGTTTCACGAACGGCTACAAAGTCTTCATGCCTGCCGAGTTCATGCATGGTCAGTACGACCAGGGACATGGTGCCGGACTCGAAGATTTCTGGGCACGCTATACGGCGCATCCTCTCTTTGCCGGTGGCTTTATGTGGGCGTATAGCGATGAGGCTGTGCGTCGTTCCGACCGTAACGGAGAACTGGATAGTGAAGACTATAATGCGCCGGATGGTATTCTCGGCCCCTTCCGGGAAAAGGAAGGCAGCTACTATTCTGTCCGTGAGGTATGGTCGCCGATATATGTGGAACCGTTGATGATTACCCCGTCCTTCCGGGGAGAATTCCGGGTGTCGAACAGATATTTATTCACGAACCTGAAAAACTGCTCGATGCGCTGGCGGGTGCTCCGTTGTGCTTCGCCGCTGCATGGAGCAGATGAAGGAGAGGTCATCCCCGTAGCCGACGGAGGAGCACAAGCGTGGCGCCAGGTGATAGATAGCGGAATGGTGCAATTACCGGCATTGTCTCCCGGAGAAACAGGATTTGCACACATGGCATCTTCCGCGCTCTTTGAAGGGGATATTCTGGAACTTGAAGCCTATGGTGCGAATGGTAAAAGCATCTGCACCCGTACTTTCCCGATACATTATGCTAAAGATTATCTGCAACGTGAAAAAGCTGCGCTATTGGGGGAAGTGAATAATGATTCGCCTCTGCAAGCGTCCGGTTCTTCCGTGTCGGAAAATGATACATTAATCACCCTGCATTCTCCTGCTGTTACCGTTTCTTTCCGTAAGAGTGATGCGACTATCTCATCCATCACGAGGAATGCCGACGGACGGCTTATTCCTTTGAAAGATGGTCCTGTTGCCGTAGGTATGAAGATGGTACTGAACACACTTTCAGCCCGTACCGAAGGAGGCGCTGCTATTCTTTGTGCCCGCTATCGTGGTGCCGCCGACTCCATTGTCTGGCGTCTCACTCCTGACGGTCTTCTTTCTATGGATGCCGTGCTCCTGAACCGTGCTTCCGGCGGCGGTGGCTTTGATGATGCCTTCACCGATACGGAAGTCCTGAACCTCGGCTTCACCTTCTCCTATCCCGAAGCGGAATGTTCCGGTATGCGTTGGATGGGGCGTGGTCCTTACCGTGTCTGGAAGAACCGTATCCCTGGTGCAAACTATGGTATCTGGCAAAAAGACTATAACAACACCATCACCGGAGAAAGTAAGGATCGCCTGGTTTATCCTGAGTTCAAGGGGCATCATGCCAATCTTTACTGGGCAACCCTGCAAAGTCCTACAGCCCCGTTCACCGTTTATGCGGCGAGCGACGGAATATTCATGAGAGTCTTCACGCCTGAAGAACCGCATGGACGCCAGGACGGCATTAATACCATGCCCGACTTTCCTGCCGGAGATATCTCCTTCTTGCTCGATATTCCCGGTATCCGTTGCTTCAAGCCTATCAGCCAGCACGGGCCACAGAGCCAGCCGGGAATTATCCGTATCAAGAAGGGAGATGAGGGGCTGCGCCTCAACCTAATGTTTGATTTCAGATAATCCGTCAATTACTATAATCTATGAAATGCTTGTTGTTGGGATTGATTTATATAGGAAAGGAATCAGTTACCGAAATTTATAAATCTAACAATCTGTTATCAAGAATACCATGAAGAAAATATTTTATTCTCTTTTCGCTGCTTTGCTGCTGATGGCTTGTGGCTCGGAGCAACAAACCCCGATAGACCGTGAAGCACTGGTAGCCCGTAATAATCCTCAAGTATCTGAGTTTGATTCGCTGGCTTCGCTCAGCGTCGGCAACGGTGAGTTTGCATTCACGGTAGATGCTACCGGTTTGCAGACATTCCCGACTATGTATAGTAAAGGTGTACCTCTGGGCACACAAAGCCAATGGGGGTGGCATAGTTTTGCCAATCCCAAGAATTATAAACACGAAGAGACTCTGAAAGCCTTTGATTTTGGCCGTGGACACGAGGAACTCTATGCCTGCCAGTTCAAGGAACCGGGGCGCCAGAAAGAGGCTTCCGAGTGGTTTCGTATGAATCCGCATCGCTTGCATCTGGGCACTATCGGCCTGGAACTGGGCGAAGAGGTGAAAGCTTCCGATATTACAGACATCCGGCAAACACTGAACATGTGGAAGGGTGAAATCACCAGCCACTTTACATTGAATGGCAATGCCTACGACGTGCAAACCGTCTGCCATCCCAATAAAGATATGATTTCCGCTTGCGTCACCAGCCGTGCACATGGTGGTGTAAATCTGCGTTTCTCTTATCCCACAGGTGTACATGCGGATGATGCCTGTAACTGGGATGCTAATGATAAACATTCCACGACCATTGTTTGTCAAGGCAACCAAAGCGCTGTGCTGAAACGCGTGCTCGATGAAACCATTTATTACGTGACTCTCTGTTGGGAAGGCAAAGCCAGTCTGGCTGAAAAGTCGAAGAACTACTTCGTACTGACTCCCGAAGAAGACCGGCTGGCATTCTCCTGCCTTTTTACCCCCAACTTCTCGGGAACCATATTTGAGAGCGAACCTCCTGTATATGCTGCTGAAGTGCTGCCCGCTTTCACTGAAACCTCTGTCGCCAGTGCTGCCTACTGGACAGATTTCTGGAAGAATGGCGCCGTCGTCGATTTCTCCCATTGCACCGATCCGCGTGCCAAGGAATTGGAACGACGTGTGTTGTTGAGTCAATATCTGCTTGCTATCCAGTCGGCAGGAAGCGTGCCTCCACAGGAAACCGGTCTGACGTATAACTCCTGGTTTGGTAAGTTTCACCTCGAAATGATCTGGTGGCATCAGTCCTGGCAGGCATTGTGGGGACATGAGAATCTGCTGGACCGCACCTTGGGCTGGTATGAAACCGTTGAACCTGTGGCTCGTGAAATCGCCCGCCGTCAAGGTTTCCCCGGTGTGCGCTGGATGAAGATGACTGACCCCAGCGGTACGGAAGCCCCCTCTAATGTAGGCTCTTTCCTTATCTGGCAACAACCGCACTTCATCTATCTGGCAGAACTTGTTTACCGTACCAATCCTTCGGATGAGGTTATCAGGAAGTACAATCACCTGGTGCAGGAAACTGCCGAGTTTATGTATGCCTTTGCCACTTATGATGAATTCCACGGTCGCTTCATTCTGAAAGGTGCCATCCCGGCACAGGAAACGTTGCGTGCTGCTACTACCATCAATTCGCCTTTCGAGCTTTCTTATTGGCACTATGCCATGCAGACAGCGCAACAATGGCGTGAGCGTGCCGGAGAGAAGCGTAATCTGGAATGGGATGAGCTGATAGATAAACTGTCTCCGCTTGCTTACAATGACGATCATCTCTATCTGGCTTCCGAAGATGCTGTGGATACTTATAAAGATATTCGTTTCACCAGCGATCACATGGCTGTGCTGGGTTCTGTGGGTATCTTGCCGATGAATAAACTTATCCGTGACGATTATATGAAGAATACCCTGCACTGGGTATGGGACAACTGGAACTGGGGCAAAACCTGGGGCTGGGATTATCCGATGACTGCCATGAATGCCACCCGTCTGGGCGAACCGGAAAAAGCGGTCGGTGCCTTGCTGATGGATAAGCGTACAAATACTTACCTGCTGAACGGACATAATTATCAGGACAGTCGCCTGCGTTGTTATCTGCCGGGTAATGGTGGTTTGCTGACTGCCGTAGCACTGATGTGTGCCGGATGGGATGGTTGCCAGGTGAAGAATCCGGGCTTCCCGAAGGACGGGACGTGGGATGTTCGTTGGGAAGGATTGAAGCCAATGCCGTAAAAAAAGATGAGCACTAATCACTATGAGACGTTCTTTTTTGTATATTCTGTTTTCCTTGCTGCCCGTTCTTACCTGTGCGCAGTACACCACTGGCAACAAACCCCAAGGTGGAGGAGACCGCATTGAGTCTACCTCCTTCAATGACCATAAGCGCGGTTCTGCCCGCACGCTCCAATATCATCCCGATGGCGAAGACTTTGTCCGTGTTAATGGTGAGAATC
>ULMJ01024450.1_pt1 | contig 22662 bp, 23 predicted proteins | sample 1951641 | NCBI WGS metagenome assembly ULMJ01 (sample SAMEA4835550, study PRJEB28245) | human gut metagenome | biome: gut microbiome; material: fecal sample | place: Denmark | collected 2008 | reverse complement strand
GCTGTGCGGGTTCAAGTCCCGCTTCGAGTACTCTAAGGGACGAATCGTGTTTTTCACGGTTCGTCTCTTTCTTTTTATCTCCGTTACCTGTTGGATATGAATACTTTAGGAGAAAGAATTGGTTCACTTTTTTAGGTTCAATATGCTCGTTATTTTTGTCGTAAATAAATCCGTCAGGAAATACGAGTTTTTGTAGTCTTCTTCTTCCTTCTAATCCTTGCAACTCCCACAATTCAAATAAGTTAGAACGCATTTTAAAAGCAAAATCAATGAATTTATCGAGGTTCAATATTTCTGTGTTCACTTTTGAAAATTCGGTCTTTAAATCTCTTACTTCTTTCTCTAATTTCGTCATAACCTTCTCGCAAATGCTTTGTTTCTTCGCATCGGTACAGAGTGCATAATTTGTTTCTACTTGTTCCAACTCTTTTTCTTTAGCTTTGATGTTTGCTTTGATAGATTTGGCTCGTTCTCTGTTTTCTTGATTCATATATTCAAATGTGATGGTAAGTTGCATTTTTAAGAGTTCACTTACTTTGTCTGATAGGGCATACCTGTTTACTTCTTCTTCAAAGGCTTCATGTACCTTTTTAGTAGAACTGTTGTACTTGCATCCTTTTCGGCTGCAAACGTAATAGCCTATATCAGTACGTCCGAATCTCTTTCGCATTTTGGTTGATATGCTGGCAGATAGATTTTTTCCGCAACATGGGCACTTGATACTACCTAATAATGGTGCATACTCCTTGTCTATCTTTTGTTCGTACCCACTATGATTTTTGGATAACTCCCCGTTTACTTTCAAAAAAATCTCTTTGGAAATCAGCGGTGGGTGATTTCCTTGTACAATATCTCCTTGCAGGAATTTATGTGCCATATAGCCGCAATAAAAAGGGTTCTTGAATAATTCAGATAACTTTTGTTTGCAGATGTGTAGCCCTTCTGCTTCCAATCTGTGTCTGATTTCTTCATTGGATAACTTGTTATTTGCTTTCCAAAGAAATGCTTTCCGAATCAACTTACCTTCTTCGTTGATAGTTATAATTTGTTCCTTCTTGGTCGTTTTTTGGTCATATCCTCTAGGGGCTTTCCCAATCCACCTCCCTTTTAATAATGCTTTTACGCTGTTTTCAATGGTAGTTGCCCGTTTTTCGTCATTCTGAAACCTTGCATTTGCAAGTTCCATGAGTTGCATATACTTTCCTACTGGGGTACGTGGGTCATAGTTGGAGGTTGCAGATACTACGTATGCTCCTCTAGCCTCAACTTCTTCAATGATAGTTGTACTTCCCGTTCTGCTGAAACGGGAGGTACTAAACACTATTACTGTTTTTACGGGTTGGCTGCTGCCTTTCTTATTACTTTGTTTGATGAAAGCAAGCATACGGTTAAACTCCTTGCGTTCTTTGTCGCTTTTGGCACTTTCATACGTGCCGCCAAATTCACCAACGACAGTGTATGAACGTACTTTGGCATACTCTCTGCATTTGTCAATTTGCACTTCAAGACTTTGCCCATCAACTTGCTCGCTTGAACTAACACGAGTATAAATGATGGCGTTACCGCCTATTTGCTCCTTTTGTTGCTTTTTGCCTTTGGCAAAACCTTTTAAATCAAAATTCTCCATATTTCTTATCTTTTTTAGTATATGCTTCATAGCTTAGAATTGAAAAAGCATATAGTGTATCAATTAATTCTTTGGTGTCTTCTTGGGTTATTCCTTTGAAGTTACGATTTTCTTTGATTGTATCTATGTTTAAATGCTGTGCATCCATATTGTGTTTTCATTACAAAATTGATTATTATTAGGATAAAGAGAAAAAGTAAGTGAATGTCAGATTATTTATTAGCAATATTTTGCATTTTACTACTCCGCATTCCGCATTTCCGCACTTTCTATCTCATTGCTTCCATTTGCTTGCTCGTTGATAGCTTTTGGCTCTGTATAATATTCTTCATATTCATCTATCCATTTTTTTATGGTCTTATCGCTGATGCCCGTCATTTTGGCAACCTTTCTATAACTCTTATGCTCTTTGTAGAGTTGATATACCTTTTCTTTTTCGGGGGTAATATTACCAGTTCCTTTAATCAAATCTTTTTCTCTTGCATATCCTTCTTCCTTGAAGTATAGAAAGTTATCTTCTCCTTTTTCAATAGAGCAGACCAATACGTGTTCTTCGTTTAATATGATTTGGCTACTTCTGTTCTTTAGCTGTTTTATGTATCGTTTTTCGTTGCCATCTGTTTTTGCTTGCCCTATGCAAAAACAACTGTCAATGAAGTTTCCCACATTCTTAGACCCAGCTAAATTGTCTAAAGTAATAGGAGAATTGTCTTTTTTCTTGGGTGAATGTCCTAGTAGTAAGAAGCTTGCTCCTAAGCTATTCATGAATGTGCGTAGTTCGAGAATGAAGGTAGCCGCTTCATTTGCTTTGGATAGATTGGGGTGCAAACAAGTGATATTATCAATAATGAATAGTTTGATTCCTTTTTTTGTTACCGCTTCTTCGATTCTCATTCTTAGGTAGGCTCTGCGTTCTTTGAAATTTTTAGCCATATCAAAATCAAGATTAGGGCGATAGATATTCTGAGGGAATTTGCAGGGGATTGTGCCATCTTCGTTTGTATATCTATCACAGATTTGTTGAATGTTCAATTCATAATCAAAATATAGAATTGGTTGTTTCTGAGCTACATGTTTAGCTATCTGCATTGCATAAATGCTCTTTCCACAATTACTTGCACCAAATAAAACACATAGTTCATTTTCGTACCAAAGGTTTTTGTATAGTGGCTCTCGCTTTGGCTGCTTCATACCTTCGGCTATAATATCATTCATTGTGGTGTATTCAAAACTATCTTCATTGAAAGTATTTTTTAAGTTCATCATAATCATAATTTTTTAATGGTTATACATAGTGTCTTTGGTACCTTTTGACATTGCAAAGGTATAGTGATATGATGAATTGGGGATAGGACTTTTTTACACCTCACTTATATTTTGCTGTTTCTTAGTGAGTTATATTTTGAAAGGGGATTTTGGAGGGGATTTGTAGGGGAAAATGAGGGGATTATGATAGATTGACTTATGAATTGTCACTATCAAAGCGATTGATTATGTTTCTGATGTCTTGGAATGAAGTGATTTTGAAGATTTCATTTCCGATTTCTATATATCCGTTGATATTCTCTTTTTGTTCTTTTTCAAAAAGTTCTTGAATTGGTACTTCTAGGGCTGCTGCAATTTTTTCGAGAACTGCGACAGAGGGATTACCGTTGATGTGATTACTTAATCCGACACGGTTTATTCCTATCTTGTCCGCTAAAGTTTGGACGGTCATACCTTTTTCTTTAATAACTTCTTTGATTCGTAGTCCCATACCTATTTATTCTTGTTATATATGCAAATATACGTTTATTCTTAAAATGTATATTGATGGCAGTACGTAAAATAAGTTAATGTAATGCTAATAATATACACTTTTATTTGTTTATGTCTACTGAAAGCACTACATTTGTGGTGTAATAATAAACCAATAACACTACAATAAGATGAAGCGATATAATAAACAACAGGTGATGAAGGATGCTCACAGACTTTACAAGAATGACTTTCAACGTAGAGGGCGTTCATGGTCGGAGTGTTTAAAAGCTGCTTGGAGTTGGGAACGAGATGCTGTTAAAACACGAGAAGAAAAAGCAGCAAAACTCGATGCGATGATTGCAGCAAGTTGGGCGGCGCATAATGCACGTAAAAATGAGAGTGTTCATAAAAATGAGTTTGAAGGCTTATCTGCTGATGCGGTTTCCTGGGCAATGGGATATAATCGTGGCAATGGATTTTATTGTGGGGATTAAACAGAAGATTTCAATTAAAAAAAATATTATGAGTTTGAAAAATAGCTATGTTACTTCGGATTATATGGAATGGGATTCAATGCTGTCATTGGTTAGAAAGCTGTATCGTGATAAAGAATACCGTTTGTCTTTGTTGATTGGCTGTGGTTCTTTCTTCGGGTTGCGCATATCGGATATTCTTTCTCTTACATGGTCTATGTTGTTGGATGATGAAAGATTTACTATTATAGAAAAGAAAACAGGGAAAAGACGGGAGATAAAAATCAATTCAAATTTCCAAAAGTATATTATGGACTGTTATACGGCTTTAGGTGTGGTAGATAAACATGAGAAGTGTTTCCTCAGTCGTAAAAAAACAGTGTATAGTACGCAAAGAATTAATGTGTTGTTCAAGTCAATAAAAAGCAAATATGGATTGAAGATAGAACATTTTTCCACTCACAGTATGCGAAAGACATTTGGAAGGAGAGTTGTTGAGGCTGCTGGAGAAAATTCAGAATTTGCCCTTATAAAACTATCGGAATTATTTAACCATGCTGATGTAATGACTACACGGAGATATTTAGGGTTACGGACACAAGAACTGTTAGAAACCTATGATATGTTAAGTTTCTGATATAAAAGCTATACCTTTGTGAAAAATAACAGCTCACAAAGAACGTTCTTATCTAAACTTTCTGTAATTTTGCACTGCTATCAGTGGTAGCGTACATAATGTAGGAAGCGTTTAGTAGTTCCTTACCGATGAATCTGGACAATTCAAGTGTAAGAGGGATATAAGACGTTCTTCCTTTGGTTTGTTATATATGTTCTTTAATAACATATACAGCCAAAGGTGTGAGCTGTTTTTTATTCACTTACACGGGCAGTCCAGAGCCTATCGGTTGAATACTAACAGGCTCACACTTCTTTTTTATAATCTTCCCTTTAGAGCCTACGGGAATATTCAACAATCGTTTATGGCTTTAATAAAATGTTCTGAATGTGGAAATATGGTATCGGACAAGGCAATATCTTGTCCTAAGTGTGGTGCTCCTGTAGTGATACCGATAAAATGTGAAGAATGTGGTGGGGTTGTTCCACCATCATCCGTTAGTTGTCCGCATTGTGGTGCACCTTGCAATTCTTCAATGATAAAGTGTGAAGAATGCGGGCAAATGATTCCCTGTGATTCAAAATCTTGTTCTTTTTGTGGTACTCCGATTGAAAGCATCAATAACTATAAGCCTAATCTTTCTGCCTCCAAATTGAAAATTCAGTGGAAGGGAAAGTATGCTATGGTAAAATGCAGTATTAAAATATTCGTAAATAATCAATATATAGGAGAGTATTCTTATAATGAAGGATTCTGTATAGAAGTTCCGATAACATCTTCTGAAATGCTTGTGGAAGTACTTTGTAATGGAGTAAAAAAAACGTTTCAACTCCAATTAACTTCTAATATGAATTATACATGTAATCTTATAATGCCCAATGGAGTAAATGGTATAGCTGGATTTTCTTATGAATTATCTGATAGTTATGGCAACGTAAAAAAGGATACAGATAAATTAGGGATAGGAATGATGTTGTTGTGTTTTTTAATTCCTATTGTTGGTGTTATTTATTATTTTGTGAAGCGGTCAGAGTACCCAGTAAAGGCAAAAGTGGCATTATATTGCGGCTTGACAGCATGGGTTGCTTATACATTTACATATATGATAAGACAATTCTAAATGGTATGTTATGGTTCTGATGCAATGTCCTGTATGTTGTGCTACAGTGTCGGATAAAGCTACAAATTGTCCGCATTGTGGTAATGCTATTGTGAAACCGCAATACAGAGTGCGTTATCGAGACTATATAAAAAGTCCGATACCAGATGCCTTACGTCCCAAATCATATTTGATTCATTCTATCTTATTGGGATTGGCTTCACTTATTTTGTTTACAGTTTGGTGTTTGCCTTTTGCTATTGTAAGTTTTATATATGCTAATAAGGTGGATGATTTATGGGAAAAAGGTGATATTGATGGCGCAATTTTTGCATCACATACTGCTCATAAATGGTATTTAATAGGATTGTGGGTAGGGGTTTCTTCTTGGTTGCTGTTCTTCTTTGTTATGTTTTTTATTTTTATAGGTTTAATAGATTAATAAATACAGTTATGGCTTTAATTAAATGCTCAAAATGTGGAAATATGGTTTCTGATAAGGCAAGTTCTTGCCCCAAGTGTGGCACTCCTTCTTCAAGAATGGAATATCATGTAACGGAGGAAAATCCAATATCAAAAGATTGTCTCACACTAAACGATACATCTCAGAATAGTTGTACTTTGTCTAATAAGAAAAACAAAGTGATATTGCTTTCTTGTATTTTAGCAGGTGCTATCTTTGTGTGTGTTGGAGCTTATTTTTTGCTGAAAGAAAATTGGGCTGAGGATGATGTAAATAAGAATATGGTAGTTGCAAAGTCGCATTCTATCACCCATCAAGGTACTAGTGATGTAAAGTTAGGGATGAATATAGTTAATTTTCTGTCTGATGTTACTATGGATGGATTGGAAGCTAAGTCAAAGTATGACTTTTATTCACGTGTGGAAATTAAAAATATTGGTATCTCAGAATACGAACGAGGATATTTTTTATATAATGAAAATCAGTTGATTATGATATTAGCTACGACTTATGATGATGAGCCAAACGCTAAAATAAGACAAATAAAGATTTATTCGGATGCTTATTCCCTTACAGGTTTTGAAAATGTGAAAGTAGGAGTTACGTTAAAAAAACTTGTTGAAGATTATAATGCAAAAATCCATTTAACCGCAGGTCCTGAGGTAGCTTATTTAACTATTGCAATTCCTGGTATGGAAGAGGGGGTTGTTATAGCAGGAGACGTGAAAGATGTAATAGATTGGGGAGACCTTGAAGAGAATATGGAAGGGTTTGTTGATTCAGATGTTGCTTTGTCAAATTTGAAAAGCGGTGCAGTTGTGAATTATATTTTGATTGGAGAACTTTTTTAAAAGGTATGGTTGTCTTATTAATATTTAAGTTGTAAACTTATGGCACTTATTAAATGTAGCGAATGTGGAAATGCAGTATCTAGCAGGGCAACAGTTTGTCCTCAATGTGGTTGCCCTATTAATGATTCCTTTACTGCTTTACAAGCAGTTGTTAATAATTCAAGAAATAAGATTTATATAATTTTGTTTGTATCATTGGGGATTCTATTAGTTGGAGTTCTTGGTTGGAAAGTCAGTAATACTATCGAAAAAGATAATATTATTCAAATAGGAAAAGTGATACAAGATTGTGAAGAAGTATATCCATTTAAAGAAGGGTTAGCACTAGTCTGTCAAAATGGTAAATATGGATTTATCTCTAAAAAGGGAGAAATGGTAATTCCTTGCCAATATGAAGATGCTCTATTTTTCTCAGATGGTATTGCAATAGTTTGTCAAGAAGGCAAATATGGAGCTATTAATAAAATAGGTGAAATGATAATCCCATTTCAATATGATTATGGTCTGAAAACATTAGATTGTTTAGTAATATTAAATCAGAATGGAGGATATGAATTAGTTGATAGTCAACGTTCAGCAGGGATAACCATTACCAGTTCAGGTATTGCCAGCTTTTCAAATGATTTGGCTGTAGTTGTACAAAATGGTAATTATGGTTTTATTGATACAAAAGGGAATAAGGTAATAGCTTGTCAATACGATGGTGCAGGTACTTTTGCTGATGGCTTGGCAATAGTCAAACAAAATGGTAAATGTGGGCTAATTAATAAGAAGGGAGATTTAGTATTATCAAGTCAATATGATTTCCCATATATAAATTACTCAGAAGGCTTGATTCATATCATACAAGAAGGTAAATACGGTTTTATGAATACCAAAGGAAATGTGGCTATTTCATGCCAATATGATAATGCTTTTATATTCTCGGAAGGATTTGCTGTAGTATGCCAAAATGGTAAATATGGTTTCGTAAACACTAAAGGAGATTTAGTTATTTCATGCCGATATGATAATGCGTTAAGTTTTACAGATGGCTTGGCTCGGGTTTGTATGGATGGTAAATATGGTTTTATAAACACTAAGGGACGTTTGATTATTCCTTATCAATATGATGCCGTTGGTATGTTTTCAAATGATTTGGCTGTAGTTGTACAAAATGGTAAATATGGATTTATAAATACTCAAGGAGAAATGGTAATTCCTTGCAAGTATGAATTAGCCACTGATTTTTCAGAAGGCTTGGCTGTAGTACGATTAGGGGGTAAGTACGGTTATGTTAATAAACAAGGAGTTGATACATTTTCAAAACAAAAAGGGGATTATGAGGAAGTCAAGTTACAAGAAGAATCTCAAAATCAAATTTCAATGATTAATAATTTGATTAAAGATAAAGCGACATTCAAAGGTTATGGAGCTAATGGGTATTTGATATTTTCACCTCGCAATGATAGGGGGGGACGTGCACGTATAGTAATAACTTTGGCTAGTCAATACGATTATATTTATGATATAACAGAAGATGGCAGGATATTGTTACATGATGGTACTTGGTATAAAGGAATGTCTCAACCCGAAAAGGCAGACAATGAGGAATTGTTTTTTGATGAGAATCAACAAGGTTTTTATTATTATTATGGTGGTGATAAGCGTTATTACAAATTGACACAAGAAAAGGTGTATGATGAATTTTATAAGTTTTAGTTTGCTGTCAATATTCACTAATCTCAGAAGTGAATATTAGAAATAGATTTATATTGTTGATTATGAATGTTTTATGTAAATTGGTAAGAAGTGCGTTAAAACTAATATTCACTTTTAGCTAATAAACTATCTTTTTGAATGTTTTATATCAATATGAGCCAATATCCATGAAAGCCAATTTTGTAGGCTTACAATGAAATTTGTATCTTTACGGCAGTTTAAATGCCGTTGATATGATACTATCACAAGAAGAAAGAGAATACATTCAATTATTCAAAGATATGATTGTGGTTCTATATGCGGATAGCGATATAGAGCCACTTTTAACTTTTTGCAATCAGTGCATAACAAAAGAAGCTGAAATCTTTTCAAGTATGTCAAGGCACTTGGAAATGATGCGTAAAAAGAATAATGACATTCAGAATGCCCAGTATCTCAAAAACGTGATAAACGGTGTTATAGCCATGCTTGGCAATGAAAATGTAATTTTATATGATAATATTGAACAATTAGATGTACTGTTTAGAAAGCAAATAAAAATCACTCTTGCAATCTTTAATAGTTTAGATAAGGAGTATATAAGCAGTCATTCATTGGAGGAAATTAGCCAATATATATGCGATAATTCATTTATTAAGAACTTGGATATTAGGTTAATATCTTTTTTAAAGAAGTTGTACGCTAAGAATAATACCATTGATGAGAGTGATAAAGATATTCTGATTGCACTAATTAAGTACTTTTTGTATGACATGCAGCATAAGATTAAATATAACTATATCAATATGCTGATTATAGAAAATCAAGAACAGCCAATCATAGAAGATAAAGCCAAAACATTGCAGTCATTTCTGTTTTATGCCCAAAGAATAGCGGGGATTCGTTATCAGAAAATAGTTGTGAATGAAGCTGTTTTACTTAATGATGATACCATTATGGAAATCGAGAAAGAGGCTTCTTTGGATAGTATCTTATCTAAAGATTCTTCTCAGACTTTAACAGAAAAAGAAGGTCTTTCAAATAAAGCCGTTCAACCGCTGGCGAATGAAAAGAAAAATAGTAGTACAATATTGGATAAAGGAAAGTTATTGGAAAAATTATGCCCTTCTTTACATAATCGGGAACAAGTCAGAAAGATACTTGAAAAAGTTGATGAAAGGTTTGAAATATCCAATGGTGAATGTTCTAAATTGGATATTGCTACGCTTTGTCTTATATTGAAAGAAAAATGCACCTTGTTCAATAAGAATATTAGGAATTTCTCGGACTTTAAAGGATATATTTGCTCGTATTATGGTGTTGCTAATCCTTCATATAAGAAGAATGATTGCCTTGTTTGTGATGGAATGTCCCCATCTCGTTTTGATGAACTGTATAATGATAATGGGGCTTTTTGGAACTTATGTTTACGTAAAAATAACCAATATTGATAGATTATATGCGGAAGTGCGGAGGTGCGGAGTGAAATATAGTAATTGCTATTTCTGATTCCGCACTCCGCATATCCGAAGTTAATGTTTAATTTTCGCTATATTGTTTTTTTGAACTACGTTTTTTAAAGAGATTTTTCTCTGTATTTGAATTAGTTACCCTAGAAAATTGCCGTTGGCAGGGGTGGTTGTTATACCCTTCTGATAAGAGGTCTGTCCAATCTATTGCTTTTCCGTCTTTTTCAAATCTGATAAGGCTGTTTAAAGTGTAACCAAAAAGTTTTGCTAGGAATTTTTCATCAGCTAAAGAATAAAATGATAATTCATACCTGGTTTTCACTATATAATCTTTGATTTCTTCATTGTTGAGATGGACTTCTAAACGATGCAATTTTGAAGGATTGTTATAGTAGTTATTTATGTACGTTTTATCCGAACTATTGGTTATTTCAGCTTTCTTGTTGTATGCTATAAGGGTGCTACCTTTGCTCTTATCCTTTATTGCTTTTTTCTGTTTAATGTTGACGGTTAAGTATTTATCTTTATCCATATTTCCACTGAAAGTATATGTGATTTCGGGGCGGTCTTCTTTACGATTGGTGATTCTTTTTCCGTTCAGAAGCGTTGTTATTTGTGGGTTTCGGATAAGTTTTCGTATCAGTCGGGCTATGTCGTTTGACATATCAAGACATAGGTCTAGGGTTGTTATATTATGTAATTCTAGCCCTAAATTGCTTTCAATAAAATCTAAATAGTATATCTCATCACTGTATAATACACAATTGGAAATACTAATCCATGCTTTTTTATATCCGTTTTGGTGGGTATTGCTTTCTTCTTTATTGTCATTGATGCCCAAACGTAGTTCTCCAAACAATTTATCTTTTCCCATGTCGTTATAACGTATCTCATAAACAAACTTGAAGTGTTTCCCTTCTATTCGTCTTAGATAGAAGTACAGAAAATCAATTTCTTCTCCAATCTCTTTGTCTTTTATGACATTGATATTGTTGGGTTCTGTCACTTCGTAACAGAGCCTCAACGCATCTATATTTAAACCGTATATTTTATTCATGTTCTTCATTCTTATTTTCATTATTAGGTTGGTTGGGTACTGTTGCCCAATACTTTTTCAGGCCGTTAGATATAGCTTGGGTGTGAGTGGCTGATTTTGTTCTGCCTCTTAGACTTTGGCTAATCTTTTGTTTTGTTATATCATTCAGTTGTCGATACTGTCTTTTGTAGTTGTTATCCATACTTTATTTATTTAATGTATATATAAATATGTAGTTTGGTAAAAAAGTAAAGTCTAATAAGCTGATTTCTCAAAAAAAATATCTGGAATTTTTTTAGTATGGCTAACAGTTTGCTCTTTATCACACCTACTGAAATAACGGTATTTTAGTCGTGGGTTACCTCTGCAATTAATTGATTAATAATGTATTAATAAGGATATTATATACTTTCTTCCTTGATTGTCATACATTACCGTACTTGCTAAAACTTTCTATAATTTTGTAGATTTGTGGTGTCGGTTGTGGATAATCTGTTGTTTCTAAAAGGGTATTAATTTATATTGTTAAGAATCTAAGTGCTTTTCTTTACATAAGTGTCTTGCTGATGACAATATGTTTAAAATTGTTTGAATTAAAATTTGTAATAGTCAGTCAAATTTACTTCCTTTATGTGCTTAAATATCAAATCTGAATAAAAAAAAGAAATATATTATGTTTGATAAAGAAAGATATAAGATTAAAGCTTTGCAGATATTGTCACCGATAAAACCTGTAGATAAAAACACTATTGCCACTAAAGACTTTTTATTACGTGCGAGAAGAAGTCGTGCAAGTTACGATTTGCCACTATATTATTTAGTCTATTTTTTATTTGCAGAATTATTAGATTTTGAAAATCTTGGTCAATTTGAGAAAGTTGCATGGTCATTTCCGATTGATTATAAAGGGAGGGCTTTTTTAATTGAGTTTCGTAAATTCGGTATAGGTGTTTTTGTACAAGATATTGAGAGAGATGAAGATGATGCAGCTCAAATAGTAAAAAGGATAAATGGGGCAGTTAAGTGCGCAAGACCTTTTTTTGATAATATTGCAGAAGAAGCGGTAAAAGCATCTTTATTGAATGTTACAAATAAAAATAGAGAATTATATCAAAGATATGAATATTTGTTGGGACTGTATGAGGCTGAATATGAGAAGTATTTGAGTTATAAAGAAGAATATTCTACTATAGAATCAGGTTCAGTGACTACATATAAATCTTTGGGCTTTGAGTATAGGAAAAGAAGTGATTGGTTGGCAATTTCATGTATTGAAGCTTTTTTTAGTTGGACAGAGCATCTTTTTGTTCATTTAGCAATTGTTGCTCAAGGTCTATCAGACGGAGAAGAACTGTCAAAATTGATAGACTCTGAGTGGAAGGTCAAATACAAAAAAGCTATACCAGATGATACTGTTGAAGCTAATAAGTTTTATGATGAGTTGTTAATTGTAAGACAGCAACTACGTAATTTTGTCGCACATGGTGCATTTGGAAAGGATGGCAATGCTTTTGCATTTCATTCTCACACAGGAGCTGTACCTGTAATGATGAGCTATAAAAGACGGAAAAATAGATTTTCACTTTATGGAAGTTTGTCTTTTATAGAAAAAGATGTTATCGCTTTTGTACAGGAGTTTATAGATTTTCTATGGAAAAATTTTCCAGCTGCAATGTATTATACGCAAGAGTTATGTTTGCCAACAATATTAACTTTGGCGGCTGATGGGACCTATAATGATGCATCTAAAGATATGGAAAGTATGAAATTGTTTTCTGATAGATTAATGTCTATGATGGATGATTCGGCAAATATGGACTGGTAGTGTTTTCACTTTACTCTTCTATAATGATTCGATTAGTTTAAGTATTTGTGGTGTCGTTTGCAAATAATCCACTATCTTTAGAAAATGATTCCAAAGGTTCAATATTTCATCCGTTAAGGGTACTATAGTTGCATCCTAAAAAGCTCCATAAGTTCATTACTTATGGAGCTTTTACTTTATTCATGGAGATGTTATCTATATGCCGTTAGTTATGCAATAAGGATAACATTCGCATGCATTGATGGACAGTTCTCTCTATGTTGCTGCAGGTCCTTGATTTTTCCATAGCTTGCTCTTGAGAGACCGGACCTTCTACAATAGGATATACAGCCAGAAAACCTGCATTATTCAGCAATTCGGTTTCATCCACACATCCGGCAATACCAATTACAGGAATATTTTTTCGTTGGGCTGCTTTGAGAACTCCCATAGGGGCTTTTCCCATTATAGTTTGGGCATCCATTTTCCCTTCGCCTGTAATCACAAGATCGGCTCCTTGTAGTTTCTCATTAAAATGGAGAGCATCCAATACAGTGTCAATTCCCCGGGATAACCGAGCGTTGAAGAAGGCCATAAAACCGCCACCCATGCCTCCGGCTGCTCCTGCTCCGGGGATAGCATCAATATCCTTATATAGGGTTTGGGCAATCAACTGTGCGAAATGCTTCAGTCCTGTGTCTAATATGCGTATTTGTTTTGCATCGGCTCCTTTTTGGGGAGCAAAAATAAATGCGGCCCCTTGTGGTCCGGAAAATGGGTTGTTTACATCGCATGCGATGGTGAATGTACACTTTGCCAGTTTATCTTCCGGGAAATCGTTGCTATCAATCATCTCTATCTTTTGAAGTATTTCTCCTCCATACCCTAATAAATTCCCGGCTATATCCCGGAACTTCATGCCTAATGCCTGCAACATTCCCGTGCCTGCATCATTGGTGGCACTACCTCCGATTCCTATCAGAAATTTCCTGCAACCGTGTTCCAAAGCATCCTGTATTAATTCGCCTGTACCATAAGTGGTTGTTTTCATCGGATTTCTCAGATGGGGTTCAATCAATGTCAGTCCACTCGCGGCTGCCATTTCGATGACAGCAGTTTCTCCATCTCCCAAAACGCCATACCGGGCTTCTATTAACCGCATTAATGGATCGTGCACGTGACACGAATGTATCCGCCCATTTGTTGCACTGACCAGTGCTTCAATTGTTCCTTCTCCGCCGTCCGCTATAGGGAGTTTTATGATTTCGCATTTCGGAAATACTTTTCGAATACCTTTTTCACATGATACAGCTACCTCTGCGGATGACAGGGAACCCTTAAACGAGTCGGATGCAATGATTATCTTTTTCATGCTTGGAGAAAATTGTTTTTATTTAGAAGATGTGATAATAATCATAAGAAGCGTTGAAAATAAAAAGCCGGAATGTAACACGAATCATTCCGGCTTTTGTCCCTAATCAAACCTAATCTAACAAACCTATGAAGCTATTCTGTTGCTGATAACCCGCATTGCTGCAGTGTAATATTCACAGGGGACAGAAAGCAGTATGCAATCTATTCCTTTGTCCTTCATCACCACTTCGATAGATGCAGCCTTTAGAAGGGTTCTCACACTTGCCACTTCCCATGGGCTACCAGCGAATACTTCAACCTGAGAAATCTTTCTACTTACTACCATTTGCTTTTTAGTTATTAAATGAATATGTTGCAAATATAGCAGGTTGTTTTCTTTCAGAAGAGCAATTTTAGTTCATATTATAGCACTTATGTTGCAAACGTTTGCTGATTTGTTGGTTTGATCAATATTTTATGTACGAATTTTGTATAATTGGGCTATTTCTCATCATTCTTACGGATTTCCACCCGCCGGATTTTGCCACTGATAGTTTTGGGTAATTCATCTACAAATTCAATGACACGTGGATACTTATAAGGAGCCGTTACTTTTTTCACATGGTTCTGGAGTTCTTTTATCAATTCTTCACCTGCACGTTCTTTATAATCTTTTGCCAGCACAATAGTTGCTTTTACCACTTGCCCTCGAATTTCATCGGGTACACCAGTGATGGCACACTCCACTACAGCAGGGTGGGTCATCAGCGCACTTTCTACTTCAAACGGTCCGATACGGTAACCGGAGCTTTTTATTACGTCATCGGCACGCCCTACAAACCAAAGATAGCCGTCTTCATCTTTCCAGGCCACATCACCTGTATAATAGATGCCGTCATGCCATGCTTCGTGTGTACGCGCAGCGTCGCGATAATACTCTTTGAACAGTCCCAACGGTTTACCGTTAGTAGTCCGAATAACAATCTGTCCTTGTTCGCCAGCCTCTACCGAACGGCCTTCATAGTCTATCAGGTCAACATCATATTGGGGGTTAGGGACTCCCATGCTTCCCGGTTTCGGTTCCATCCAGGGGAAGGTGGCAACTGTTAGTGTTGTTTCCGTTTGGCCGAACCCTTCCATCAGTTTGATGCCTGTCAGTTTCTTAAATGTATCGAATACTGCCGGATTTAATGCTTCACCGGCAATCGTGCAATATTCCAAGGAAGAAAGATCGTATTTGGTCAGATCTTCGTGAATCAGAAAACGGAAGATTGTGGGAGGGGCACAAAGTGAAGTAACATGGTAGTTTTGTATTTTCTCCAATATGTCGGCTGGAGTAAACTTCTCGTGGTCGTAGACGAAAACATTAGCTCCGGCTATCCATTGTCCGTACAGCTTTCCCCATACAGCTTTTCCCCAACCTGTATCAGCGATGGTGAGATGAAGGCTGTTCTCTTTCAGATTGTGCCAGAAACTACCGGTGACAATATGTCCCAACGGATAGGTGAAATCATGTGCAACCATTTTGGGCTCACCGGTCGTTCCGCTGGTGAAGTACATCAAAGAGATGTCATCGTTGGAGTTGGGATGTTCCGGTTTAGCGAAAGGGGCTGCATCTTTAATGCCTTGATGAAAATCTTCGAATCCTTCTGCTATTTCAGGGCCAACACTTACCAAATGTTTCACTGTAGGAGAGTCCGGCATGGCATCTATGATATGTTTAGTAATAACCTCTTCTCCGGCTGCTACGATCATCTTTATATCGGCTGCATTGCAGCGATATACGATGTCTTTCTTGGTTAGCAGGTGGGTGGCAGGGATAACAACGGCTCCCAGCTTATGCAAAGCGATGATGCTGAACCAAAATTCGTAACGTCGTTTCAATATCAGCATGACCATATCACCATGTCCGATGCCCAGACTTTGAAAGTAGGATGCTGTCTGATCTGTATATTGTTTTATATCCGCAAAAGAGAACTGGCGTTGTTCACCTTTATCATTGGTCCATAACAAAGCCGGTTTGTCTGGCTGTTCAGCAGCCCAGGCATCTACTATATCGTATCCGAAGTTGAAGTTTTCCGGAACATTTATCTTTAAGTTCTTGACAAAATCTTCCTGTGAACTGAAGGAAGTTTGCGATAAAAATCTATCTATCATTTTCTTCATTTAAATAATTACATGATTACTGCCAGAAAGCGCACTGTTTTTCCATCCAGTGCTTTCATTCCATGGGGCAGTTTTGAGTTGAAGTACAAGCTGTCTCCTTCGTTTAGTATCAGGTCTTTTCCATCTATGCTGATCATCATGCGACCTTCAAGTACCAAGTTGAACTCCTGGCCGCCATGGCTATTATAGTGTATCGGTTCGTTGTCCGGTTTTGGTTCGACAGTTACGATAAACGGGTCGGCGTTTCGGTTCATAAAGCCCGCCGCTAATGATTGGTATTTATACGCCTTGGTACGCTCTATACTGGTTCCTTTACCTGCACGGGTCAGGAAATAGCTGCTCATCTTAGGCTCTTCTCCGAACATCAGAGCATCAAGAGCTATGCCGTATTTACGTGCGATTTTTTGCAGCATACTTACTGAGATGTCGTAATCTCCGGTTTCTGCAAGACGATATTCTTCCGCTGAAATCTCACAATCACGGGCGATGTCTTCAGCTGTCAGTTCAAGTACGTCACGTAGTCCACGCAGACGTTCTGCTATTTGTTTAATTTGGTCGTCCATATAAATTTAGTGTTTAGTGATTAATGTTTTTGTTTTTTGTGATTAAAATTAGATAATCACTATCTTGATGCTTTCATTGCTTTAATAATGGCAGAGGTAAATCCATTATGCTCTAACTCATTGATACCTTTGATTGTAATTCCGCCGGGAGTAGTCACTTTGTCAATCTCTACACTCGGATGGGTATCGTTGTTCAGTATCAGTTCGGCAGCCCCTTTTACAGATTGCGCGATCATATCCATGGCATCCGACGGGCGGATTCCCATTTCAATACCTGCTTGCATAGCAGCCTGAATATATTTCAGTACATAAGCAATGCCACAAGAGGTTAGAGCAGTAGCTGCTTCCAGCTTGTCCTCAGGCAAAATCATAGCCATCCCCATCTCACTGAAGAGGTTGACCATCAGTGTTTCCAGATCGTGTCCGGCATTTCGTGAAGCTATCAGTGTCATACTTTGTAGTTCGCTGATAGCTGTATTGGGGACAATACGGAACATGGGCATCTCTGGTTCAACGACATCATGCGCCAATTGTTCGAAGCTGATTCCGGCTGCAACGGAAACCAGAATCTGTTTGCTTTTTAGTTTCATTTCGCGGAGCACACTTCTGATTAGCCAGGGTTTCACGGTCAAAATCACAATATCAGCACCGATAGCAGCTTCTGCATTATTGCGAGTGGTAGTGATAGAAGGGAATTCTTTTTTCAACGCTTCCAGTTTTCCGGCACTGGGGTTGGACACTATAATATCGGAAGCCGAGATCAGCTTGCCTTTTGCCAGTCCGCAGGCAATGGAGCCTCCCATATTTCCTGCACCAATGATAGCTACTTTCATATTTTATAATTATTTAGTCTGTTTCTGACAAAGGTATAAGTAAAAAGTGAAAATACGAGCAAACGTGGCAGGTATTTTCACTTTTTCACTTTCCTTATAAGGATGCTGATTATTAACCGAGTACTTTTCTTAGCCGGACAAGGAATTCATCGGCTTCTGCCTTGCTGAGGCAGAGAGGAGGTAGCAAACGGATTACATTCGTACCACTGGCACCGGTAAATACTTTTTGTTCGTGAATCAAGCGGTTGCGGATTTCCTTTACCGGTTGGTCGAACTCCATTCCGATCATAAGTCCGCATCCGCGAACTTCTTTGATTTCTCTGAATTCTTTCAATTCTTCTAACAGATAGGTACCGATGTCGGCTGCATTTTCTACCAACTTTTCCTGTTCAATGACATCCATCACCGCCAGTGCAGCGGAGCAAGCCAGATGATTGCCACCAAAAGTAGTCCCGAGCATGCCATATACCGGTGTGAATATCGGGCTGATCAGTACTCCTGCCATGGGAAATCCGTTTCCAATACCTTTGGCAACAGTGATTATGTCAGGTTTGATTCCGGCATACTGGTGGGCAAAGAATTTGCCACTACGTCCGTAACCGCTTTGTATCTCGTCTAAGATCAGGATTGTGCCGTTGTCAGTGCAGGCTTTACGAAGTTCCTGCAGGAATTCGGTTGTTGGTATTTTGATACCGCCTACTCCTTGTATGCCTTCAATAATGACAGCACAAACATCTCCTTTTGCCAGTTCGGCTTTCATTGCCTCCGTATCGTTTAGCGGAAGGTAGGTTATATGCCCGTTGGCATTGATCGGAGCTATAATTTTAGGATTATCTGTAGCTTCTACCGCCAGCGAAGTACGCCCGTGAAAAGCTTTGCCGAAAGATATTACTTTGGTCCGTCCGTTATGGAACGAGGCCAATTTCAGTGCATTTTCATTTGCTTCGGCACCACTGTTGATCAGGAATAGGGAGTAATCTTCATATCCGGATAGTTTTCCAAGACGTTCGGCTACCTGTTGCTGTAACTTGTTGATTACAGAATTTGAATAGAAGCCCAGTGTTGCCACTTGCTTGCTAATCATGTCAACATAATGCGGGTGGGCATGTCCGATCGAGATGACAGCATGTCCTCCGTAGAGATCCAGATATTCCGTGCCGTTTTCATCCCAAACGTGACAACCTTTTCCTTTTACTATGTTTATATCAAAAAGGGGATATACGTCAAATAGGTTCATTGCTTTTTAGAATGCAGAGGGTTTAAGGCGCAGGCCTACCGTCTCCTCCAGATTAAACATCAGGTTCATGTTATGGACTGCCTGCCCGGATGCACCTTTCAACAGATTGTCAATACAAGAAATGATCAATAGTTTATCACCGTGTTTTTCCAGGTGAATCAGACATTTATTGGTATTTACTACCTGTTTCAGGTCTATGTTTTTGTCTACGATGTGTACAAACGAGTCTTTGGAATAATATTCCTCATACATGCGTACAATTTCCTCTAATGCTACCTTTGTTTTTACGACTAAAGTAGCAAAAATACCGCGGGGAAAATCACCCCGGTAAGGGATGAAGTCAATTTCTGAATCAAAACTATTCTGTAATTGTTTCAGCGATTGCCTGATTTCGGGAACGTGTTGGTGTTCAAAAGCTTTGTACACGCTCATATTATTGTTTCGCCAACTGAAATGACTGGTGGCTCCAGGTTTTACTCCTGCTCCTGTGCTTCCTGTAATAGCGTTTACCATTACATCTCCGTTTAGCATCAGATGTTTTGCCAATGGAAGTAATCCTAATTGGATACAAGTAGCAAAGCATCCCGGATTGGCTACATGTTTTGCTGTGCAGGTTGCACGGCGATTTAATTCCGGCAGGCCATAAATAAAGTCATGATCCGGTGAAGCAATGCGGTAGTCCATTGATAAATCAATGATTTTCAGATCCTCCGGAATGTTGTGACTTTCTATAAATTTCTTTGTATCTCCATGGGCGGTACAGAAGAAAAGCACATCGATGTCTTCTAACGGGAGTTCGTCGGTAAAGACCAGATCGCACTCTCCGTAAAGTCCTTCATGCACATCGGTAATTTTGTTTCCGGCATTACTGGTACTGTTAACGAATATGATTTCGGTTTCGGGATGGTTGATAAGCAGGCGGATAAGTTCACCTGCCGTGTATCCTGCTCCGCCAATTATTCCTGCTTTTATCATACTTCTTCGTCTTTATGGTTAGCATAGTAAACACGTAGCGGGGTAGAAGTTACTTTGATGAAGCCTTTAGCGTCTTCGGCTGTCCAACCCTTTTGCATTTCTCCATATTCACCAAATTTGGTTTTTACCAGATCGTCTTGTGACTCTACACCAACGGTGGAGAATGACAAGGGGCGGAGTTCAAGGATTGCAGTACCGTTTACATTGCGTTGAGATTCCTGTAGCATTGCTTCAATATCACGCATTACCGGTTCCAGATACTGGCTTTCGTGAAGGAACATGCCATACCAGTTGGCTACTTGGTCTTTCCAATATTGTTGCCATTTGCTCAGCGTATATTTTTCGAGGAACCGGTGTGCGCCGATGATAAGCATCGGGGCAGCTGCTTCAAATCCAACACGTCCCTTAATACCGATGATGGTATCTCCTACGTGCATATCACGACCAATACCGTAAGCTGCACCTATTTCTTCCACCTTCTGGATGGCTGCAATCTTGTCTTCAAAGACTTCACCGTTTACAGCATGAAGCTCACCGTTTTTAAATTCAAGACGCAGTAGTTCGCTACCTTCTTTGGTGACTTGTTTCAGATAAGCTGTTTCGGGCAATCCCTGTGCGCTGTCCAGAATTTCTCCTCCACAGATGGAAGTACCCCATAATCCGACGTTATAAGAGTATTTCAGCTTCGTAAAGTCGGCTTCGAAACCATTTTTGTTCAGGTAATCGATTTCCTCCTGACGACTTAGGGCCATATCACGAGTCAGCGTAATGATTTCTACTCCCGGAGTCATGACAAGGAAAGTCATGTCAAAGCGAATCTGGTCGTTTCCTGCTCCGGTAGAACCATGTGCAATGGCTTCTGCGCCAATCTCCTTGGCATAACGTGCAATGGCCAGTGCCTGGAAGATGCGTTCGGAGCTAACAGAAATCGGGTAAGTGCCATTACGCAGTACGTTGCCGAATATCATGTATTTCAAACTCTTTTCGTAGTATTCCTGAGTGACATCGAGGGTGACATATTTCACAGCACCCAGTTTGTAGGCATTCTCTTCGTTCTGCTTCAGTTGTTCTTCGCTGAAACCGCCTGTATTGGCGCATGCAGCGTACACTTCATATCCTTTTTCCTTAGCCAGGTACATTACAGTGAACGAGGTATCGAGACCTCCGCTGAATGCAACCACTACTTTCTTTTTCTGTTCCATAGTGCTGTATTTTTTAAATGTTATTTCTTTCTTGTTCCTTTTTAATGTTATGCGGATCTGCCGGATCATATAGCATGGCGGTGCAAATACAGAATTTACGATTCTTTGCCACCAGGATTTCATGGTTAGTGCAACCTTCACATCCTTTCCAGAAAGCTTCGTCATCGGTCAGTTCATTAAATGTGACCGGTACATATCCCAGTTCCGTGTTCATTTTCATCACGGCCGCCCCACTGGTCAAACTGAATATTTTAGCTCTCGGCCATCGTAAACGAGCCAACTGAAAAGAGGCCTGTTTGATACGTTTGGCCAATCCTAATCCCCGGAAGTCGGGATGTACAATCAATCCCGATGTAGCAACGTATTGTTTGTTTCCCCATGATTCAATATAAGTAAATCCGGCAAACACATCTCCACTGAGGGCTATGATTGCTTTTCCTTCTTTCATTTTGGTGGCTACGTACTCATGTGTACGTTCTGCTATTCCGGTTCCGCGTACTTTTGCTGCGTTTCTGATTGTCTCCAAAATAGTGTCAACGTAAACCTCATGCGAGGCGTCGGCTACCATAACATCTATTTGTTGAGTGTCCATTTTTGATTTAGTGTAGAGTATAATTGTTGTTAGTTAGTTGATATTCGGAATAATGAGAGACAAGAAACTTCGTACGGCAGTGGGAGTCACTCCTTCGCGCAGCACCAGCATGATGGTATCGTCTCCGGCAATCGTTCCCAGAATGGTATCCGACTCACGGTTATCAATGTCGTAAGCCATGCTGCTCGCGTATCCGGGGCGGGTTTTGATTACTGCAATATTTCCGGAGAACTGAAGGGAGATGAATCCGTTATTCATTAACATTTCACTGGCACTTTGGTCGCCAACCCGTTTGTACATGATGTCATTGGGCAATACATATACATATTTGCCATTCATGCTGGCAGCTTTGGCTACTTTCAGTTGTTTCAGGTCACGTGAAAGAGTGGCTTGTGTCAGTTCGAATCCTTCCTGTCCTAATTCTTGCAAGAGTTCTTCTTGTGAACCTACTTCTTTACTGGAGATAATCATTTTTATGGCATCTAACCGGTTTGCTTTCTTCTTCATCTTGTATAATTATTCTAAGAATGGCGCAAAAGTATGCAATAATTTGGAAATAGTATGCATAAAAGGCTGTTTTTTTACTCTTTTTATACATAAACATAGCATATGTTGTGGAAATATGCAGAAATAGTAGCATGAATATATCTATGCTTGAATGGTTATGTAGTTTTTATGAATTGCTGAATTCTGATTAGAAGCGATATATAAATAAGGTGAAGATATATTTCTATGGAGTCAGAACTGATTGGGAGGTGGATAGTTATATGGAAAGGAAGATTAGGAAAACTGTTGTTTTTACATTGATCCGTTTTTAATATAATTCAATTATTCCTCTGAAAAAAACAGACAAGCCGCTCAATTTGAACGGCTTGTCTATGCG
>ULMJ01021724.1_pt1 | contig 22791 bp, 21 predicted proteins | sample 1951641 | NCBI WGS metagenome assembly ULMJ01 (sample SAMEA4835550, study PRJEB28245) | human gut metagenome | biome: gut microbiome; material: fecal sample | place: Denmark | collected 2008 | reverse complement strand
CGGCAGACAGTCTGCGGGCCGTAGAGTACTGCGTGTTCGAGAAAGAGTTCTGCACGCTGACAGAACTGCGGGATGTTTTGGCCAAGAATTTTCAGGGACAGGAGCCCCTGAGGCAGAGACTGCTTCATGCACCCAAATATGGCAACGGCGAGGCCCGGGTGGATGAACTGGCGGCTTGGATTGCACGGCTGTATCTGGATCAGGTGAACGCTTACCGTTCCGAAAGTGGAAAGCGTGTCTGGCCGGGGTTATACAACATTGATTTTAAGATATTCGCCAATATCACTGGCGCCACTCCAGATGGTCGAAAATTCCGAGACGCCATTGGGGAACATTGCAGTCCCACCCCCGGCGCTGCTCAGCAGGGCCCCACTGCCGTGGTGGAGTCTGCGTCAAGACTGCCTATGAGGGAGGGCTACGCGTCCTCGCCGCTTCATCTGACCCTGAATAAAAGTGATTTCGTTATGGGAGCTGAAAAGGATCTGGTTGTGGAGAGGCTGATGGACGCCTGCGAAAAAGCAGGCGTCCCAGTATTGAATATTTCTATGTATGACGCGGAAGAGCTGCGGCAGGCCCAAAAGCATCCGGAACAGTACCAAGACTTGATCGTGCGGGTGTGGGGGTTCAACGCTAGATTCGTGGAGCTGGACGAGGAACTTCAAAATCACATTATCAATAGGATCACCTGATCTCAGCATAGGGGGATAAAAAAGCTGTATGGAAAAAGCGATTATAATGGACATCCAGCGTTATTCAATCCATGACGGGCCTGGTATCCGTACCACTGTGTTTTTCAAGGGATGCCATATGTCCTGCAAGTGGTGTCATAATCCGGAGTCCCAAAAGATGGGGCCCGAAATGATGTTTTACAGCGCACAATGCGTGAACTGTGGTGCGTGTGCCCAGTTCTGCCGAAAGGGTGCCGTTCAATGGGGGAACGGCAAAAATCAGGTGGATGTGTCCCTGTGTGCTCAATGTGATGAAATGGTACAGTGCGCGCTCCGGTGCCCGGCGGAAGCCTTGCAGGTATGCGGACGGGAGATGACGGTGGACCAAGTGCTGGAACAGGTGCGTAGGGATAAACAGTTCTACGGTAGCCCGGAGGACCCGCTCATGTGTCGGGGAGGCGTCACATGTTCCGGTGGGGAGCCTTTGCTCCAGGGAGAATTTGCGGCGAAACTGCTGAAAACCTGCTGTGAAGAGGGGACCGGTACCTGCGTGGACACTACATTGAATGTACCTTGGAAAATGGTGGAACAAGTGCTGCCCTACACGGACCTGTTTCTGGTGGATGTAAAGATCCTGAACCAGGACATGGCTCAAAAGTATACCGGCAAAGATTCCCAGCAGATGCAGGAGAACCTGAAAAGACTGGCCGTGTTAGGAAAACCGGTAATCCTCCGTACACCGTTGCTGCGGGGTGTGAACGACACCCCGGAAGAGACCGGGGCCCGTGAGAAATTCCTGGCGGGGATGGACAACATTTTGCGTCGTGACAAGTTCTATGTCACGGACCATGGGGCAAAAAAATACGCAGCCTTGGGGCGTGAGGACTGGCTAACGGAGTTTTTGAAACAACATTGAATGGATCTCTTGAAAGGAAGGAGAAAAATGATGGCCCAGATATTTTACCAGCAGCCCAACGCACGGGTGGGGGATGTGATCCCCAAATACATAGACGGGAAATATCAGCTGTTTTATTTGAAAAACTGGCGGGACAGGAATGACCCCCAATATGTTCCGGGCTGGCACCGGATGGAGACCACGGACCTGGTACATATGAGTGAGGAAGTGCCCATCCATGTGGTGGGAGGTACTGGGGATCTGATCTACAAGGACGGTACGTGGCACCTGTTCGCCTGCATCTTCCCTGACGGGAAACAGTTTGTCACCCACTATATCAGTACGGACGGCACACTGGACCACTGGGAATTTCAAGAGGAAGATACTTTTGGCCCGGACGGAGTCATCTACCACTGTTCGGACTGGCGGGATCCCCGGATCGTTTACCGGGAGGACTTGGACGAGTATTGGATGTTCTTAGCGGCCCGGGCCAACAAGCCCCACAGTCAAACGGGCTGTGTGGGACTGTGTGTCTCCAAGGATCTGAAACACTGGGAGTATCGGGAACCGGTTTACTTTCCCCAGCGTTTCAACGGCGCCTGCGAGTGCCCCGATGTGTTCCGTATGGGAGACTGGTATTATCTGGTGTTTTCCTCCTACACCAACTTGTTTGGCAACTACTATGTGAAATGCCCGGTGGGGGAGACCCAGTGGCAGATCCCTAAGAACCATCGGTTGGACACCCGGGCTTTCTACGCCGCCAAAACCGCCGGCAACGGTATGGAGCGCTACCTATTTGGCTGGAACCCCACGAAGGAAGCGGACGACTATGGATTCTGGCCTCGAAAATTTCACGGCCAGGATTACCAGACGTGGGATTGGGGCGGTTCGATGGTGATCCATCAGCTTATCCAGCTGCCCGATGGAGATCTGGCAGTGGCTATGCCCCAGCAGAGAAAAGCGGCATTTTCCCGTCCTCTGGAGTGGTCCTTCGCTCCGGTGACGGACGGCTGGAAATTGGCGGAGGACACAGCCGCCGCTGATACCCAGGCTTCCCAGCAAATGATGCTTTTGGGAGATCAGCCGGAGACTATGTACTTTTCCGTAGATATCCATGTGGACGGGGCGGATCAGGCAGGTGTGATCCTTCATGTGGGAGAAGAGATGAAGGAAGGATACTACCTCTATGTGGAGCCAGATCGGGGTCGGATCGTGTACCGTTCAGGATTACGCATGGGGGAGGAAGGGGGCAAAACGTTCCCTTATGATGTGGAATTGGAAAGTCCTATCCGTGTTCCACAAAACGGAGTTTACCAGTTGGAGATCCTTACAGAAGGTACCGTAGGCGTGGCTTATGTGAACCATCAAGCCGCCCTCAGTTTCAGGATGTATGACCATAACGGCGGGAAGATTGGTTTGTTCTCTCTTGGAAAAGCGGAGTTTTCCCAGATAAATTGGAAAGGAAAAAATGTATGAGTGATAAATTGAAGAAAGCCAGAGCGCACGAAAAGGAAGTGCTCCAACAGATCCCCGGGGACCAGCGTCCCGCGTTTCACATGTCGTCCTTGGTAGGATGGGCCAATGACCCCAACGGTTTTTCCTTGTTCAACGGGGAATACCACTTGTTTTATCAGTATCATCCTTACTCCATCCATTGGGGCCCTATGCATTGGGGTCATTATAAGTCTAAAGACCTGATTCGGTGGGAGGCTGTTCCCTGTGCCATTGCTCCGGACATGGAGTACGATGGGGAAGGTTGTTTTTCCGGAGGCGCATTGGAGCATGAGGGACGACATTATCTCATGTATACCAGTGTTTCCAAAGATCCTGCTACGGGAAAAGTTCGTCAGACTCAGTCCGTTGCCGTGGGAGACGGTTTGAACTATGAAAAGCTTCCCCAGAATCCGGTGATGACAGGGGAGATGCTGCCCGCAGGCAGTTCTTTGGAAGATTTCCGAGACCCCAAGGTCTGGAAAGACGGGGACATTTTCTATTGTGTTGTGGGCAGCCGAAGCGATGATACCAGTGGGCAGATGGCGCTGTTCAAGTCTCAGGATATGATCCACTGGGAGTTTGCCTCCATTTTGGACAGGAGTCGCAATGAATACGGGAAAATGTGGGAGTGCCCGGATTTCTTTTTCCTGGACGGAGTCTGGGTGGGATTGACTTTCCCTCAGGAAATGCAGGCCCAGGGTCTAGAGTTCCACAACGGCAACGGAAATATCTGCCTGATGGGCTCCTTTAATCCGGAAACATGCGATTTTATCCGGGAAAAGATCTGTGCCATCGATTACGGCATGGATTTTTACGCTGGGCAGTCCTTGCTTGCGCCAGATGGCAGGCGGATCATGTTGGCTTGGATGCAGAATTGGGAGAACTACATGACCCCGGCAGATTATCAGTGGTCCGGTATGATGACCATTCCCAGGGTGCTCCGAGTTGAAAACGGTTGTCTGTGCCAGACTCCGGTGGAAGAGATTAAGAACTACTACACCGGCGACATTATCCGAACAGGGAAAACCTCTGAAGAGTTCCAGGAGCTGGAAGGAATTCGCGGTCAAGTGTTTGACATGACCGTTACCCTGGATCCTGAAGTTTGTCGTAATCTGGAGATTCGAGTGGGGGTGGAAGGACGGTTTTACTCCAGTCTTCAGTATAAGGGGAAAGAGGGATTGTTCGTTACGGACCGGACTTACTCGGGCAAGCCGATGGACCTTCTTTCCACCCGTACCATGGAGCTTCCAGAGCCTGGTAAACGCGTGGAGATCCGGGTGCTGAAAGATAAGTACAGCGTAGAAGTGTTTGTAGACGGCGGTCGAAAGGTGATGACCTCTTTGATTTACAGTCCCGCCAACGCTGAGGGCATTCAATTCAAAGGGGACGGTCCGTTCCAAGTGGAATTCCATCCTATCCAGAAGGATATCAATGGGGATCTTTCCCTGTAATAGGACCTTGGAAACCAAAAGACCCGAAATTTGGTTTCCAGAAAAGGTTCCTTGTCAAACCGAAAATAGGAGGAATAGAAAAATGTACGATGTTACTGCAATCGGCGAACTGCTGATTGATTTTGCTAACAAATCCACAGATGAAAACGGGTACCCCACGCTTGCAGCTAATCCTGGGGGAGCTCCTGGAAACTTTTTGGCGGCTTTGAGCGCGTACGGTTGCTCCACTGCCTTTTTGGGTAAGGTAGGCGAGGATGCCTTTGGAAATCTACTGATAACTACGTTGAAAAAGGCGGGAGTTGAAACAAAGGGGATCATCAGAGATCCCTCAGTTTTCACCACTCTGGCTTTTGTGACCATCGATTCTACCGGAAATCGCAGTTTTTCTTTTGCTCGTAAACCTGGGGCTGACACCCAGCTGACCTTTGAAGAATTGAATATGGCACTGATCAAGGGGTGTCGAGATTTTCATTTTGGTACTTTGAGTCTCACAGACGATCCAGTGCGTACTGCCACTCGAAAAGCGGTTGAATATGCAAAAAACGAAGGAAAATGGATCAGTTTCGATCCCAACCTACGCAAACCCTTATGGAAGAACCTGGATGAGGCAAGGCGTCAGATGATTTGGGGGCTCCAACAAGCGGATATTGTTAAGATCAGCGATGAGGAGATCGATTTTTTGTGGGGTTGTTCCTGTGAGCAGGCATCTAAGAAATTGCACGAGGAATTCGCAGTAAAAATCGCATTCATTACTTTGGGTCCAAAAGGCTGTTATTATAGTGGGAATGGTTTCCATGGTACTGTGAAGACGCCTTCAGGGATCCATCCCGTGGATACTACCGGGGCGGGAGATATTTTTACTGGTGCAGCTTTGAGTAGACTGTTGGCGCTGGGAAAATCGTTGTCACACATTGGTGACAACGATCTGTGTCAGGCTGCGAAATTTGCTTGCTGTGCGGCCAGTTTGTCGACTCAATATTATGGTGGTATTCCCAGTGTTCAACCTTTGAAAGAGGTCAACAAGTTACTGGCGGATGAATTTATTGCTTTAGTCGATTGAGTCATCGAGCAGACTACATGTTAGAACCAAAAATTCAAATTTGCTCTGGAATTCCTATGAGGAACAAACTACAATATAAATAACTTGATGAAGGAGGAATTCCTATGTTTTGGGATGGATGGTCATCTGTACCTTTGGTTACTGGCGGACAAAGCAGGGCAATCAATGGAGAAAATCCTCGGGGTGAAAAGGGAAGAGGAGGTATGGCAGCAAGTGCCTTGGGTCCTTCACGTAAAGGGTCACCTTGTTTAGGGGAGATTTTACCAGGAGAAACGGCAGTGCTGGGAGATATAGATGGGCCTGGAGTGATTCAACACATTTGGATTACAGTTACGGATAAAACAACGGATGCTGATTGCTTTGTATTGCGAGATCTGGTGTTTCGAATCTATTGGGATGGTGAGGAGCGTCCTTCCGTAGAATCGCCCTTGGGGGACTTTTTTTGCTGTGGATTTGGACAAGCGTGTTTGGTCAATTCATTACCCATGGTGGTTAATCCCACTAGGGGATTTAATTGCTATTTCCCTATGCCGTTCAAAAAACGGGCCAAAATTACAGTGGAAAATCAGCACAAAAATCCTGTTCCGGCGTTTTTCTTTCAAATCGATTATTGCTTGCAATCTATACCAGAAAATGCGGGGTATTTTCATGCTCAGTGGCGCCACCAGCGTCTTACAGAAAAAGGGAAAGACTATGTGGTGCTAGACAATGTTCACGGTAGGGGTCAATACATAGGGACTTACCTGGCGCTGACTACATTGGAACGGTATTGGTGGGGCGAAGGAGAAATGAAATTCTATCTGGATGGTGACAGGGATTACCCTACCATTTGCGGAACAGGTACTGAGGACTATTTTGGAGGGGCATGGAGCTTTGCACGTCAGGAGAATGGAAAAACAGTAGAGCAAACATACTGTACTCCGTTTTTAGGGTATCCATTCTACTCTCGTCACGATGAAAGTGTCCATAATGATTATCATAATGATGATTGTCCGCCTATGCGTGGATTTTATCGATGGCATATTCCAGATCCCATTCATTTTGAAGAAGACATTCGGGTGACATTACAGCAAATTGGGGTATGTCACCGTGGGCTTTTTGAGCGTCAAGATGATGTTGCGACAGTAGCGTATTGGTATCAAACTCAGCCATGGACAGATTTTCCGTCTTTACCGGAAAAAGAGGAACGATGGCCTCGATAAATGATATGTAATCCAGTTATTTCCTTAGATTTTCGTTAAGTTAAAAATAGACAGAACAACCCTTTTGGAGTGGTTCTGTCTATTTTTGTGTGCACAAATGGGTAACGACTATAAATGGGACTAACCAAAATACAGCAAGTGAGTGCGATTGTTTTACTCTGCTGTTATGTAAGATAATAAGTATGCCATGTGTAATGACACCATCTGGATTTCCCTTGACTTTCTACTATAGCAATGTTACTCAGGAGAATATTTTGTGTAATAGCAGTTTTGAAATAACAGGGCCGTGTTCTAACCCTACAGAGTATGTTTTGCCGGATGGACTTGCGTTTGAGTTTGGGAAAGATTAGAGTGCGGAGGTGCATGCCAAGCGTTCTATTGATAACGAAACAAGCGCATGTTATGATTAATTAATAGATGAAGAGTGGGAGGGGCGCGTTGAGGGTTTCTTTTTGAAGAGAACTTGTGAATTCTGAAATATGCTTAAAGTTGAGCCAACGGCGGTCAAAAGAATTGAAATGTATTTGCGAGGTGCTCATATATGGATTACAGCATTCGGGACGTATCAGAATTTCTGAATCTTTCGAGAGAGATGATACGATATTATGAAAAGTGGGGCGTGTTGACACCTAAGCGAAACGAGCAGAATAATTATCGCAGTTATACGGTTCTGGATGTTTTCATGTTGTTGGATGCCATCCAGTATAAAAGTTGGGGTATTCCTGTAAAAGACATGGGACGGCTTCGAAAAGGTGACTTTTTGGAAAAAGTCCGTGTTCAGCTAACCGAGTATCAGCGGGAGTTGGAAGAGGAAGCAGCCTATAAGGCGCTTTTATCCGATCGGATCAGTTTTGTGGCGGCACGTTCCCAGACTGCCCATTTAAACCTTAAGAACTTTTGGGTGAAAGTGGTGCCAGAGCATTATTTTATTCCTCTAGTCCAGGGGGATGGGGATAGCTATGGAGAGTTGCAGCTTGGGGAACAGGCTGCGGCTATCCTCTTTTCAGATCGAGTAGCTCCCTTTTGGAATCCCTGTTTTGAGGAGGTGGGGAACCACCAGCTTTGGGGGTTTACATTGGAGAAACGCTATTTTGACGCTCTGCAATTACCTTCCTTGGAAGGAATGCGACTTCGTCCAGAACAAATTTGCTTGTGTGCTATTTTTGATCTTGGTTCTGTGGGACATTTCAATGGAGAATATGCTAAACCTGCTTTGGAACATCTGCATCGTTCTGGCTTTGAACAGGCAGGAACCATCGATGCTACACTGTTAGGACGTGGTGTCGAGAAAGACCGGGATATCCGTTTAATGGAACTGCACATCCCTTTACGGGAAAAAACCTTGTAATCGTTGTAACCTATGATGCGTGAATAATCCGGCTGTCTTCCTGTAACGGCTTCATACAGCGCCTTTTATGAGGGAAACGAGCTTGCCATTTTGCTAAAAATGACAGGCTCGTTTTTCTGTTGACCTTGTCATCGTTACAAGCGTTAGAATCATATTAAAAGAAAAAGGTCCGAATGGGCTGTTTTATGAGAGGATGCTACTTATGCTTGACACGCTATTTTCATCAAAAAAAATTGGTAACTGCCAAATCCCCAATCGGCTGGTGGTACCTGCTATGGTGACCAACTTCTGCACAGAAGATGGTATGGTGACTGACCGGTTCCTCAAATATATTGAGGAAAAGGCTAAAGGTGGTTGGGGTCTGATTATCACAGAGGACTACGCTGTAAACGAGAATGCAAAGGGTTATCGCTTTATTCCCGGCTTGTATAATGACGGTCAAATTGAGGGGAATAAGAAACTGACCCAGGTTGTACACCAGTACGGTTCTAAGATCTTCTGTCAGATATATCATCCCGGTCGGCAGTCCACTCACTTTGTCAACGGTGGCGTACAGCCCATCGCTCCCTCTGCTACTATGGATCCCTTGCTTCAGGAAATGCCCCGGGAGATTACCGTGGAGGAAATTCACCAAATCGTCAAAGATTTCGGAGAGTGTGCCCGCCGTGCTAAGGAGTCTGGATTTGATGGAATCGAGATCCATGCTGCCCACGGCTATCTCATTGCAGAGTTTCTTTCCACCTACACCAATAAGCGGGTGGACGAATATGGTGGCTGTTTTGACAATCGTGTTCGCTTTCTGGATGAAATTTATGCGGTGGTGCGCCAAGCTGTGGGAGCGGATTTCCCGGTAATCGTCCGCATTTCTGTAAACGAGTATCTTTTGGGTGGCCGAACTGAGGCGGAAAGTTTTGTGCTTGCCCGACATTGTGAGGAACTGGGATTTGATGCGGTTCACATCTCCAATGGTATGTATGCAAGCCCTGTCTTGAAGCAGATTATTGCTCCTATGTTTACAGAACATGCATTGAATATGCAGGGAGCTCAGCAGGTAAAAGAGCTGATCACAGTGCCTGTGATTCTGACAAATCGCATTAACGATCCTCGCATGGCAGATACCCTTCTGAAAATGGGTAAGGCTGACTTTATCGGTATGGGACGTGGTTCTCTAGCAGATCCCTACTTGCCGGTTAAGGCACAAAACGGCCAGTTTGGAGAGATTCGGTATTGCATTGGATGCTTGCAGGGTTGCGAGCAGAGACTCTTTGAGGGTACAAGTGTTAGTTGTTTGGTTAATCCCCGTATTGGTCGAGAATATGAAAGTGACCTGACTCCTACCCAGTCACCCAAAAAAGTGATGGTAATTGGTGGTGGTCCCGGTGGTTTGATGGCAGCGGAAACAGCAGCCAAATTAGGACATAAGGTTTCCTTGTATGAAAAAAATGGGGATTTAGGCGGTCAGTTTAAGAGCGCAGCCTATCCCATTGGCAAGGGTGAGTTGTCCACTGTGGTTTCTTCCTTGCGCCAAAGTCTGGTTGATCTGCAAGTCCCGATTCATCTGAATACGGAGGTCACCCAAGAGCTCTTGGAGAAAGAAAAGCCTGACGCAGTAATTTTGGCAACAGGTGCCACGCCGGTTACTCCCAAAATTCCTGGAATTGACGGCCAAAACGTTGTGGTTGCAGAGGATGTTCTTTTGGGTAAGTCTACAGTGAAGCCGGGTCCTGTGGTGGTCTGCGGTGGCGGTGAAGTGGGCGGTGAGGTTGCTCAGTTTGTGGCCGAATCTCATCCCGATGTAACTATCCTGGAGATGCAGGACGACATTCTCAACGATATGATGATTTTTACTCGCAAGTGTTTGGTACAGTATCTGAAGGACGCTCATGTGAAAGTGCAGACTCGCGCCAAAGTAGAAACTATCAGCGAAGAAGGTGTGACTTATTCCAATGAGTCCGGGGAAAAGGTGACAGTTCCCGCTACCACGGTGATCTCTGCATTTGGTTATCGGGCATACAATCCTCTGGAAGAAACCGCCAAGGGCCTCTGCAGCAACGTTGTGGTGATTGGCGGCGCTGTAAAGGCGGGTAATGCCTTAACTGCTATGGAAGAGGGGTATAAGGCAGCTTTGAGCTTATAAACGAAACAGAATTGAACGAGGGAAAGCGGAGTGAATAAATTCGCTAAGTTTTCTCTCGCTTTTCTGGGTTACTTATTTGTTGAGTTTGATCAATGAAAAAGTTTCTATTCTACCATTGTCAGTGTTGCAAAGTCTTTCTCTAGAGGATGAATGAGAATGACGCAACCCTAACGGGCGAGAGATACAACCTACCAAAGGTTTTAAAAAAAAACCAGCCAGGGCAATTCTGCCTTGGCTGGTTTCTATATGTTCCACACGATTTGCGTACTGCCGTCTTCAAAGATCACAATCTTGTGGATCATGATCATAGCAACTGCCTTTTTTTGGGCGTAATCAGCGTTTTTCCAGAGTTTTACCAGATTTACATTGGACTTCGATTCCTGATCCTGACTTTTTAATGTCTCTATACGTTCTTGTAGGGCTAAACGGTCTTGTTTCAGTTGAGTGGATTTCTGGTTGGCAATGGCCAATAGGGCCTCGTTAAATCCACCTGTTAACATGGTATCCAATAACTGCTTCTCAGACTGTTCGATTGCTTTGATTTTCAAATTCAGATCGTTAATTTCTGCGCAATTTTCTTTGCTAAGGAGTGGGTTTGTGAATTTTAGGTCTGTCAGCTTCATTGCGATGCAGTCGTTGACCATTTTTTCCAAATCTTTCGCATAAATGGATACTCTCGGCCCAGTGCAGATCTTCTTGTGAGATTTCCCTGTACAGTTAAAGTAACGGCGTATTTCACCACTATGGTTTGCTTTTCCCTTTATTGTGGTCATGGTGTGTCCGCATTTCTCACACACTACTTTACCAGCCAGCCAGCTGGTTGGGTTATTGTAGCTGTTGGTGATTTTTCGGTTTGTTTCCAGTTTCCGCTGGCATTTAAGCCAGACATCAGAATCTACGATTCCAGGATGAGATAGCACTACTAGCTTCATATCTGACCAGTCGGGATTGGCGATGTTGTGTTTTGTGCGGCCATACAGCTGTGCGCCACATTTTCCCGTGAACAGAGACGGGTCACTGATAATCTGTGTCCCATGAAGGTTAAAATAGTCGTACACAGCGGAATCGGCTTTGACATAAATGGGGTTTTTGAGGAGTGTGGATAGCTTTGATGTTGTCCAATGGCTTCCGTCTAATGGCTGTTTTCCTTCTGTTACCAAACGATCCAACAACTTGCGCAAGGAAATAAATTCTTGTCCATAGACTTCAAAAATGTATTGTACCTGCTGAGCTTGAGAGGGAAGAGGATTCAGCTTTTTTGTTTTGATATTGTGGAGGACAGTAGGAACCAACTCGAATCCATAGGGTTGACGCCCGCCCATGTAAAATCCCATTTCACTGCGGTGGGCGTAGGCTTGAGAGACCCGGTTGATGATGGAAGTCCGCTCAAACTCTGCGAATACCATTAAGATTTTGACGATTAAGTCCCCGTAGGGCGAGGAAGTGTCAAAAGACTCTTGGGAGGAAACAAACTCTACCTTATTTTCTTTGAATTCCTGAAGGATGTTCATGAAGTCAGATAGCGAACGGCTGATACGATCCAGCTTGTAAACGATCACCTTGCTGATTTTCCCTTTGCGGATCAACTTCATCATTTTCTGGAATCCGTCTCGGTTGACATTTCCCCCAGAGAATCCGTTATCTATAAAGGTTACCGTCTTTTCACCACGTTCTTCAGGTTTAATCATCATTTTGCAATATTCAATTTGTGTTTCGCAACTGATGCTGTTTTCTCGCTCCACTGATTTACGGGCATAAAGGGCAAGCAAATTTGATACTCTCCTCCTTCTGTATTTGGAATCATAAGTCAGCCAGAAGTTTTCTTAGGCTTTGTTAATGCAAGTGTTAGCTCTTCCAAGATCCGTTCACGTTGTGGTTGTTCATCCGGCAGGAGAGTCAAATGCTCAACACGATGCCGGACGGATTTGATATCTATATATTCCTCGGGCAGTTTCTCCATCGCATACCTCCTGTGAGGGGAAGGTTGGGTTTAGGCAGCCTTCATTCGATATAAGGATATGCGTGAGATCTCGGCATATTTCAAGAACGATCAGCGCAAGAACGTCTTAGCAGGTATCGAAATGCTACAGCTGTGTAGTGGTTTTATTCCTGTTTGAGTTAGATGCATGGACGTTTGAAAAAGCGCTACATCCCATGAGTCCCAAGGAGTACAGCGCTTTACTTAAGTTGCCCGTTTCGGCGAAGGGCTTCGCCTGATGACCGACAAACTAGACTCTAAAAACTTCTACGCATTCAATCCCTCTTTCGACAAGTAAAAAGGGAAGCAACAGAAAAACCGCGCCGGTTTAGTCGACGCGGTTTTCTGCTGTGTTCAGTTACTTAACATAGAATAAGATCTTAGTAAGATATTCGCTCTCGTCGCCAGTGGTGATATAGTCGTTGACGCAGAACTCATAAGAATCTGACAGGATCTCCAGGTTATTCTCTTTACAGAATTTTAGCAGCTTCTCATACGAACTCCCAATGGAAAGGTAATCCCCTCGATGGTATACCGTGGCGCATTTCCCGGCAGGGAGCCGGTGGATATCCTCTGTGGTGTCGGCAGCCTCAATGGGGAGGAACACGAAGGAAGCAGCGGTGTAATCCTTTGCCAAAATACGCTGGTATGGTACGATTACCCCACTTTGGAAAAAGATGGGAAGTCCCTCTTGGAAGGATTGAGCAAAGCACTGCTTTGTGGCGATGCTGATCTCCCGAAGGGTGTAAGGGGGCTCCACGGGTCTTGTTAGCAGGTATTGAACTGGGACTTCCTCAACTCGGGGTGTTCCTGCTTCCTCCTTGGAAAGGGAAGCCTTTTCCAGTTGAGCGCAGCGCTGGAATAGCCGGCTTCGGATTAGGCGCAGTTCTTCCAGTTCCCGGTCTAGTACTTCCACCTGGCGGCGAAGTACCTTTAAACTGCTGCCAGTGGTGTAGTCCTGTAAAAGTTCCTTGATGCTCTGCAAGGAGAGGCCGCACTTTTTCAAAATAAGGATGGTGTCCAACTGGTCCAACTGACTGGCACTGTAATAGCGGTAACCGTTGTTGGGATCTACATAGGCGGGACGGAACAGTCCGGTTTTATCGTAGAAGATGAGGGTCTGCTTTGAGATGTTCTGATATTTAGAGAGCTCTCCGATCGAAAAATAATTTTCCATGATCCACCTTGACAATATAGTTACTATATCCTTTATTATATTCATTGAAAGGAAAATTACAAGGAGGCGTTATTTTGCGTACCTTACATCCGGGAAAGCTGCTGGAAGGGCTTTCCTGGCAGAAAATTTGGTGGATCGTCTTAGGAGCGGCCATCTGTTCCTTCGGTATCCACAACATCCACCAGCAGACCGGCATCACCGAGGGAGGTGTGATCGGGGCCATGCTGCTGTTGGAGCACTGGCTTGGGATCTCCCCGGCATACATCACGCCGGTGCTGGATATCCTTTGTTATCTGCTGGCGTTTAAATACTTGGGCGGGATGTTTATTCGCACGTCCATTATCTCCACGCTGAGTGTTTCGCTGTTCTACAAACTGTGGGAGCAGTTTCCTCCCATGCTGCCCGATCTGTCCGCGTATCCTTTGGTTGCCGCCGTTTTAGGAGGTCTGTTTGTGGGCATCGGCGTGGGGCTTATCGTACGCCAGGGTGGATCCAGTGGTGGAGATGACGCTTTGGCACTGGTGATCTCCAAAGTGACTCGTCTGCGCCTTTCCATGGCGTATCTTTTTACAGACTTGACAGTTCTGGTTCTTTCACTGACCTATATTCCCATCAGCCGCATCGCTTTTTCTGTGGTGACCGTAACCCTTTCCTCGTTTCTCATCGATCAGGTGCAGCGTTTCCAGCTGCGCCGACCTCAGAAGGCGTAAAACTGTTTTAGTGAAAGAAATGTTCGCTTATTCTCTTGCCAAATGAAAGGATCCATGCTATTATATTTTGGTTAAGGAAAGGGACCATTAGCTCAGTTGGTTAGAGCAGTCGGCTCATAACCGATCGGTCCGGGGTTCGAGTCCCTGATGGTCCACCAGCGGCAAGCTGCCGCTTCCAAGTCGCGAATTCCACTTTTGTGGGGTTCGCGATTTTTATTGCCCGCGTTTTCAGTGCAGGTCCATTTCAGTACAGCCATTAGCGTGACGCTGTACCCAAAACGCGGCGCTGGTGTCAGGTGGACACCGTTTAGCACTGACCGAGGCTGCAGCTGAGACCTTCACTTTGTGGAGTGCGTTTCTTTTTTGCTTGCGCTTTCTAAATGAGTCATGTACTGGCAAAAAACACCCTGCATGAAAAGGCAGGGTGTTTTTTATTGCCTAGAGGAGGATGATCATTCCACTTCCGTGCGCAAGGTGAAGGTGGCAGGCAGATGGAAAATCTCTTCCTTTAAGAACTGGGGATAAAAGTATTCGTCCTTTAAGCGTTCAAAGAGAAGCCATTCAAAATCATGAGTATGGCAGCCCTCCGTCAACGTAAACTTTTCTCCTTTTTCTAAAAGGGAGGTGTGGGAGAAGTCCATCAGGAAATAGACACACAGTTCATGGTAGGGGAGATGGTCCACCTCCTCCACAAAAAAGGATTGATTCAGCCATAGAGGGCGAACAATTTTCGGAGTGATCCTCAGCTCCTCTTCAATCTCCCGAACAACGGCATGCTCTGCTGTTTCGCCCATTTCCACTCTTCCTCCGGGAAGGTAGTAGTAAGGAGACCGCTCATCATGCATAGCCAGGATCTTCCCTTGAGAGATCATCACGGCGCACACCCGGTAATTGAATTTTCCATTCTCTGTGCGAAAAGTGATATCCATTGTCTTCCCTCCTTGCGTAGCGTGTTTTCACCAAGTATAGCACAGGGATATTTGTGGATCAACACTGGACGGTGAGCAATGGAAAGAAAAGTGTGATGTTTACTTGGTTTAACGATCCAGAACTTTTTTGGGAGTTCTTCCCAGTTCCTTGTACGTATAAGCTATGAGGACCAAGGCGATGAGGAATGTCAACAGATCAGAGACCGGCATGGAATACAGAACGCCATCCAATCCGAAAAAGATAGGGAGCAGCAAGGCGAGCCCTACCCCAAAAAAGATCTCGCGGATCATGGAGAGCAATGTGGAAGCGGCTGCTTTTCCCAGCGCCTGCAAGAAAATGAAGCAGGCCTTGTTCACGCAGGCGAAGAGCATCATACACAGGTAGATACGAAAAGATTTAATTGCAAAATCGGTGTAATAGACACTCTCATTTGCAGCACCGAAAATGGAAATGAGATATTTGGGAAAGAATTCTACGATGATCGTGGCCAAAGCGCCCACAGCGGCTTCTGAGAGGAGTAGTTTAGTGAACAGGCTCTTGACCCGCTGATGAAGCTGCGCGCCCATGTTATATCCGGCGATGGGAATGCAGCCGGCCGCCATGCCTACAGTGATGGAAATAACGATCTGGAAAAATTTCATCACGATGCCAACCACAGCCATGGGGATCTGCGCGTATTGTTCCTGACCAAAAATCTCGTCCAAAGCACCGTACTTCAGGATCATGTTGTTGATTGCAGCCATAGCGGCTACCAGGGAGATTTGGGAGAGAAAGCTGGTGATTCCCAGGGTCAGGGAGGTGCGGGTGACCCCTTTATGAACGCGGTAGTCCTGGGGATTGGGTTTGACCAGCTTCATATGAACCAGATACCAAACTGCCAGAGCCGCCGCCGCGATTTGACCGATCACAGTAGCTACGGCGGCGCCCATCATGCCCCATTTGAAGAGAAAGATAAAGACGGGATCCAAAATGATGTTCAGTACTGCGCCTGTCAACGTGGAAATCATGGCGAATTTGGGGCTTCCATCTGCTCGGATAACGGGATTCATGGCCTGACCAAACATGTAAAAGGGGATTCCCAAAGCGATGTAGAAGAAATACTCCTTGGAGTATTGGAAGGTCTCCTGATTTACGGTCCCGCCGAACATGGTAATGATGGGCTCCAGAAAGATCAGGTAAACAGCGCAGAGGACCACCCCGCTTGCCACCGCCAGCACTACGGAGCTTCCCACACTTTTTCGGGCGTTTTCAGGTTCACCGCGTCCAAGGTTCAGGCTGACGTAGGCACAGCATCCGTCGCCGATCATTACAGCAACTGCCAGCGCGATGACAGTGAGAGGGAACACTACCGTGTTGGCGGCATTGCCGTAGGAGCCAAGATAACTGGCATTGGCGATGAAGATCTGATCCACGATGTTGTAAAGCGCCCCCACCAGAAGGGAGATGATACAGGGTACAGCATATTTTCCCATCAGTCTGCCGATGGGTTCTGTCCCCAGGAATTGGTTGGCTTTTGTATCCATTGGAAACAATCCTTTCTTTAAAAAGATAAAAAAGCGTGAACCAAGGACGTTCGCTGGATTTACACCGTCTTGGTCACACGCTTACTGTTACTTTAAGTAATCCCCAATGGGAGTGGAATTGTATTGTTTGATGATCTTAAGAATGATCGAGCCGTCAGGCTGAGGAGATTCCTCTACGATTCGAAACTTGGTGTGGTTTCGTTCCAATCCCTCCTTATAAAATTTTACTTCTTGTTCCACCTGTTTCGCTGCCCAACTGCGAGGAGTGTTCTCCTTGAGCATAAAGTGGAGTGTTTGGCAGATACAAGCCGCTTTTACTCGTTTCATAGCGTGTGTACTCCTGTTCTAAAAAAATAAACGTGCAGCAAACAACTGGATTTACGCTGTTCGCTACACGTCTAAATGTTAGTATACCTTTTTTGGAAAAGTATTTCAAAAGGGATTTTTACCAAATTCGGAGGGTATTTTTTGGTTGGACTGAAAGAAAATGTGTCTTAATATATTGACTTAAATTCTAATTATTTATTTTTAAATGCTTTAAAACTGTAGAAGTGATCCAACAAATCCGTTATAATAAAAGAAAAGAATTTGCCGGATCATTCAGGCGGCGAGAAGGAGGAACCTATGGAACTTTATGAGTATGAGGTAAAACATGGTCAGTTACTGCGGGGACTTGCCCCGGAGTGCATGGTTCTTTTGAAAAGCGACGGCACTTTCCCCTTGAAGGCGCCGGGAAAGGTGGCTCTTTACGGTAGCGGCGCTCGAGAGACCATCAAAGGCGGCACAGGTTCCGGTGACGTGAATGTGCGCCATTACACCACAGTGGAAGAAGGCTTGGAGAACGCCGGATTTACGGTTACCACCAAGGCATGGCTGGAAGGGTACAGCCGGCTTCGTCAGGAAGCCTATAAAGGCTTTGTGGCTGGAATCAAGGCAAAAGCCAAGGAGATGGGGGTGCCTACCATTATGCTGGGCATGGGCGCCGTTATGCCGGAGCCGGAGTATGACCTGCCCTTGGATGGGGAAGGGGATACGGCGGTGTTTGTGCTGGGCCGTATTTCCGGAGAGGGTTCTGACCGTGCTCCCGCTCCGGGAGACTTTGAACTGACCCAGTCCGAGATCCGTGACATTTTGGCGACTCGGGAAAAGTACAAAAACTTCCTGTTGGTGCTCAATGTGGGCGGCGTAGTGGACCTGACCCCTGTGATGGCAGTAGAGAATATCTTGTTGTTGTCCCAGACCGGTATGACCTTGGGAGATTCTCTGGCAGACGTGATCTTGGGCAAAGCCTATCCCTCCGGCAAGCTGGCTTCCACCTGGGCCAAGTGGGAGGATTACTGCAAGGTGGGGGATTTCGCCCAGATGGACGACACCCGCTATAAGGAAGGAATTTACGTGGGCTACCGGTACTTTGACTCGGTGGACAAAACTCCCTTGTTCCCCTTTGGGTACGGCTTGGGGTATACCACTTTCGCTTTGGGTCAGCCCCAGGTGACAGTGTCCGGCACCCAGGTGAGCGTCAAGGTGCCGGTGAAGAATACCGGCAGCGCCCTGGGCAAAGAGGTGGTCCAGCTGTATGTGTCTGTGCCTGCCGGGAAGCTGGACCAGCCTTATCAGGTGCTGGCGGGCTTCGCCAAAACCGGAGAGTTAGCACCCACCCAGGAGGAGCCCCTGACCCTTACCTTCTCTCTGGAGGACATTTCCTCCTTTGACAACGACACCGCCTGCCAGATCCTGGAGGCAGGGGACTACGTACTGCGGTTGGGCACCTCCAGCCGAGATACTCACATTTGCGGAGTGGTACGTTTACAGGATACCATTCAGGTGCGCCAGCTGAGCCACATTGGCGGTCAGCCCGACTTTGAAGACTGGAAACCGGAGGCCAAGCATTTTACTTACCAGGGTGAGGCTCAGGAACTGACAGCTGCGCCTGTCTACACCGTCAAGGTGGAAGATTACACTTCCCGCCCCGTTGCTGCTCTGCCGGAGGTGGCCGCCCAGGTAAAAGACCTGGTGGCCTCCCTGTCCGATGAGGAGTTGGCCTACATCTGTCTGGGTGGCTTCCAGGACGAGGGCAGCAAGAGCTTTGTGGGTAATGCAGGTATGCGGGTAGTAGGCGCTGCCGGCGAGACCACCAGTCTCTTTGAGGATAAGGGAGTGCCGGTGCTGGTTATGGCCGACGGCCCTGCGGGACTGCGCTTGAACAAGGACTACGGCAAGGATGAGAACGGGGTCTATCCCTTGGAGATGTCCCTGCCTGCTGGGTTCGCCGAGTTTTTGGACGATGACATGGCCGCTGGTTTGGGCGCTATGGGACAGCAGCAGCCTGACCGAAAGGGCGAGGTGCTCCATCAGTACTGTTCCGCCATGCCTATCGGTACGGCTTTGGCCCAGAGCTGGAACCTGGATCTCTGCCGCCAGTGCGGCGACATGATCGGTGAAGAAATGGAGCGTTTTGGGGTCCATCTGTGGCTGGCTCCTGCTTTGAATATCCACCGTTTGCCTCTGTGCGGCCGCAACTTTGAATATTATTCTGAGGATCCCTTCATCAGCGGAAAGATCACTGCTGCGATCACTCAGGGAGTTCAGGCTCATCCGGGCCGGGGCGTCACCATCAAGCATTACGCCTGCAACAACCAGGAGACCAACCGGATGCTCTCCAACAGTATCGTCAGCGAGCGGGCCCTGCGGGACATTTACCTGAAAGGTTTCCAGATCGCTGTGGAGGAGGCCCAGCCCCACGCCCTGATGACCTCCTACAACCTGCTCAACGGGGAGCACACCTCCCAGCGCCGTGATCTTGTCATGACAGCGCTCCGTGAGGAATGGGGCTTCCAGGGTATGGTGATGACCGACTGGGTGGTGTCTGCTATGGCAGGCGCCATGAAGACGAAGTATCCCCCTGCCTGTGCCTCCGGGACCATCAAAGCGGGGAACGATATCCTGATGCCCGGCAGTCCCATCGACTACAAGGATTTGATGGACGCTCTCCACGACGAGAACCACAAATACCACATCACCCGTGAGGATCTGGTGGACTGTGCTCAGCGGGTGGTCATGATGGCAAAGAAGTTAGCGGACTGATCTGCCGCTTTTCACAAGAGGGACACTCTTCGAAGGGTGGCCCCCTTGTGTTTTTTAGGGAATGGGTGTATCCTAAAACGGCAAAAGGAGGGGATGACATGACACAGCAGGAATTGGACGCTATGCTGCTGGAACAGGAAAAAGCCCTTCTATGTCTGGGGATCCCTATTTCCCAGGAAATCCTCCCTCAGGTGGAAGTGAATACTCGGGCGCAGCGGCGGCTGGGATGCTGTGTCCGCAAGAATGGAGTGTTCACCATCCAGGTATCGGCCTTTATTTTGGAGGATCAGGAGCTGTTGCGCACCACTTTGGTCCATGAACTCCTCCACACCTGCTATGGCTGCTTGAATCATGGAAAGCGGTGGAAGGCATATGCCGCTAAAGCTGGAGAGGCCTTGGGCCTGGACATTCAGCGAACGGTGACCCTGGAAGGGCAGCCTCAGCGGCTGCGCCAAGACCCGGTAAAATATCTTCTCAGGTGCCAGTCCTGCGGGGCAGTGATCCCTCGGCGGCGCATGTCAAAAGCGGTGAAGCATCCGGAACGCTACCGATGTCCCTGTGGGGGAAAGTTGGAACGGCTGGGGTGAAAGGTCCTCTTACAATGCCACCAAGTCAATGGGAAACGGACGCCAAAGTGGATATCAGTTTGGGAAAGGTGGGAGAGTGCATGTTTTTGTTCAACCGTTGGGTAGAATTGACCGTGTGCAGCGACGCTGTCAGGTTTGCTCAAGTGATCGCTAAGCTGGAGGGGGAGGGGATTCCCTACGAAACCAAGAGTCAGGAACTGGGCGCTGGAGCAAGACGCACCGGGAACCTGGGGGTAAACTCCCGCCACGGTACCTTGTTTCAGGTGTTTGTAAAAAAGAAAGACCTGGAGCGGGCACGGTACGCCATCCGCTGAGAGAACGGAATTATTGTAAAAAAGGGCCGTTGCTAATAGCAACAGCCCTTTTTGCACGTATTTATGACTTAGCTTTGATGCACCAGCTTGCGGAATTGGTCTGCTGTTACATTGGAACGGTACAGCTGCGGCTCAGCCGCCACATCTTCTCCCACATAGTAGAAGTCGATGTATTCGCCGTTTACGTCCACCACTGCTACACAGGACGCCTGACCAGTCTTTTTCAGTTCCAGGCAGTAGTCCGGGTAGTAGGCAAACAGGGAGAAGTCCTTGTCCAGAGGCTGGGAATCTTCCAGTACCTGAGCAAAGGCATCCATCCGCTCCTGCTTTTCGGCGGAGCTGGCATTGAGGTGAATCAATTTCAAATTGTTTCCGTAGCCTTGGTACAAGTCCAGGGTTTGGGAGTCCGGCTGGGTACATCCAGCACAGAGGACACACAAAGCCGCGGCAAGCAGCAAGGAAAATGCTTTCTTCATGACTTGGCTCCTTTTCACGGGAGAGTTTCTTTTATTCTACCCGTTTTCCGGGGAAAAGTCAAACAGTGATGCCAAAAAGCCGTTCCGCGTTGCGATAGGCAATCTGTTCCCGTTCCGACTCCGTCAGGTCTGCGGCATCCAGCAAAGCTTTCTCATCGGGAAGGGTGCTCCAAGGACAGTCAGTTGCGAAAAGCACCTTGTCCGCTCCGTGGAGATGGATCAGCTCGGTAAGCTCCTGAGCGTTTAAAAAATGAGAGGCGAAAGCGGTGTCAAAGTACACGTTTTTCTTTCCCGCCAAATGCTTGGCCGCTTCCTGGGGCATCTCCATGCCTCCCATATGGGCGGCAATAATGGTCAGTCGGGGGAACAGGTCTGCAATCTTCCCCAGCACGTCGGGAGGACAATGGACCAAGTGGGGAGAGTAGGGATCCCGGCCGGTATGGAAGGCGATGGTCAGCCCCAGGCGCTCCGCTTCCTCGTAAATGGGCATTGCGGCATCATCCCCGATAAAGAACTCCTGATAGTCGGGGTGGAGTTTGATGCCGTACAGTCCCATATCTTTGATCCGGCGCAGCTCTTCTAAAGCGTTCTCCGCGAAGGGATACACGCTGCCGAAGCAGTAGATGTTGTCGTGCTGAGATTCCTTGGCGAAATCGTTGACGGAGGTCTGCTGGTGAGCGTTGGTGGCAATGTGCAGAGCCATACCACCGGCGCAGCCCCATTTCTCCATGTTGTTCAAGGTGCCCGCCCGGGTGCCGTCGCTGAAGGTTTCGCACTGGCTGATCTCCCGCAGGCGGGGAAGGGCTTTCCCGGCCAGCTTGTCCGGGAAAAAGTGGATGTGGGTATCAAAGTATTTCATAGGCGGTCCTTTCTGTGGGATAAAAGAGAAAAGAGACCTTCCGCAAAAGCGGAAAGTCTCCTGATTTTCTCAACGAAAAATCAATCGCTGGTATAGGGCAGCAGCGCCAGATGACGGGCGCGCTTGATGGCCACAGTCAAAGCGCGCTGATGATACGCGCAGGTGCCGGTCACACGACGGGGGAGGATCTTGCCTCTCTCGGAGATGAAACGGCGCAGCTTGGCCACGTCCTTGTAATCGATGAACTCAGCTCTGTCCACGCAGAAGCTGCACACCTTTTTGCGTCCCTTGCGCCCGCCGCGGCGGACTTCTCTTTCGGGTCTATCAGCCATGCCAAAAAGCCTCCTTTACAAAATTTAGGTGAAGAGGTTTCTTCCGGTGAAAGCCATCAGAAGGGGAGATCGTCGTCCCCCAGGATCTCTTCAAAATCCTCGCTGCTTCCGCTGGAATAGGCGGGAGCAGGCTCGCTGAAAGCGGAAGGACGCTGCTGGGGGGCGGGGGAGGGCTGACCGTATCCGGCCTGGCCATAATCTCCGCCAACGGAACCGTTGTCCCGCTTGGAGCCCACGAAGCTCACGTCGTTGGCCACGATCTCCATGGCCTTGCGCTTGTTGCCGTTGCGGTCCTCATAGCTGCGAGTTTGCAGGGAACCGGTCACTGCCATCAACTGGCCCTTGGTGAAGTACTTGCAGATAAACTCTGCGGTAGATCTCCAAGCTACCACGTCAATCCAATCGGTCTGACGCTCGGTGCCGGCCTTGGCGTAGCTGCGGGCAACAGCCAGGGTAAAGGACGTGACGGCCACACCGGAAGGGGTGTGTCTCAGTTCGGGGTCAGCTGCGAGCCTTCCCACGATCGCGGCAACATTCAGCATTTTTCAGCACTCGCTTTCCGTAAG